>ENA-OQDE01000001-OQDE01000001.1-human-gut-metagenome-genome-assembly--contig:-NODE-1-length-228017-cov-7.718241_pt1 | contig 228017 bp, 278 predicted proteins | sample MGYA00242768_ERZ504595 | MGnify/ENA primary metagenome ERZ504595 (study PRJEB26092, sample SAMD00036307) | human gut metagenome | host: Homo sapiens | study: EMG produced TPA metagenomics assembly of...
GCCGGCGGCGCCACATGGCTCGGCACCGCGCAGTCGCACGAAGCGTTGCTGCTGCGCAAGCTCGGCATCGGCCCCGACCGCTGCCATATTTTGACTTGGGTATACAACGGCACCGAAGTCCCGTTCGACGAGCTGATCGCCGCCGACATCGACGTATCGGTCGGCTCCCTGCCCGGCATCGACGCGGTGGCCGCCGCCGCACGCAAGCTCGGCAAGCCCGCCCGCGTACACGTCAAGGTCGATTCCGGCTTCGGTCGCAACGGTTTCACACCGGCCGGATTCGACGCCGCGCTCGCCAAACTCGTGCCGCTCGCCAAAGAGGGCGTGTTGCATATTGTGGGTCAGTGGAGCCATCTCGCCGTGGCCGATTCGCCCGATGTGTCCGAATTCGTGTCCTCCACCGACCGCCAGATCGAAACATTCAAGGACTTCACGCGCCGCATGGAACAGGCCGGCATTCCGCCGGAGATCCGTCACCTGGCCAACACAGCGGCCACTTTGGACCGCCCGGAGATTCACTTCGAACTCACCCGCCCCGGCATCGGCCTGTACGGCTACGAGCCCGATCCCGCGATGGGCACCCCGCGCGACTGGCATCTGACCCCGGCCATGCGCCTGCAGGCGCAGCTCGGCACGGTCAAGGATGTGGAGGCCGGCCACGGCATCTCCTACGGCCGCACCTACCTGACCCCGGACAACACCTCGACCGCTATTGTGCCGCTGGGCTACGCCGATGGCATCCACCGCTCCGCTTCCGGTTTCGATATGGAAGGTGCCAAGCACGTGGAGAAGCCGGGCGGCCCGGTGCGCATCATGACCACCGAAGGCCCGAAGATCTACCGCGTGTGCGGCCGCGTGTGCATGGACCAGTTCATCGTGGACCTGCACGGATCCGCCGCCGAACTCGGCGTTCACGAGGGCGACACGGTCGAACTGTTCGGCCCGGGCCGCGGCGAGGATTACGTTGAGCCTACCGCCGACGATTGGGCCCGCGCCGCCGACACCATCAGCTACGAGATCTTCACCTGCCTGCGCAACCGCATCCCGCGCCTTTACGAGCATGCCGCCGAAGTACTGCCCGCCGCCGACCTCGCCAAGCTCGACCCCGCCACGCTGCTATAAGGTGCATTACCGCCATACGGTGGCACCCCGTAATCCCTTCTTCCCGAATATGTACCACTGACATGTGCTGAGCGTCACATATTCGGGAAATCGGCCCCAATCTCCCGAATATGTGCCGTTGAGTTGACGTCAGTGGCACATATTCGGGAAGTCGGGATTACTGCGGCCGATATGTGTGCCTATGCTTGGAATATGGAAACGACTTTGGATGGGGAACAGGTGCTGAGCGATGAGGGCTACAGCGCCTTCGACGAGGAGCGGTGGGCACCCGAGCCGCCCAAATCCAAGTCGCGCACGGCTTTCGAACGCGATCGCGCGCGACTGATTCATTCGTCCGCTTTGCGGCGTTTGGGCGCGAAAAGCCAGATTCTGATTGCCGGTACCGACGATTTCGCTCGCACTCGACTGACGCATACGCTGGAAGTCGCCCAGATCGGTCGCCAAATCGGCGCATTGCTCGGCTGTGATCCGGACGTGGTCGACTGCGCCTGTCTGGCCCACGACCTTGGTCACCCGCCGTTCGGGCACAATGGGGAGCGTGCGCTCGCCGACATCGCCGGCAATATCGGCGGCTTCGAAGGCAACGCACAGACCATGCGTATCCTGACCCGGCTCGAACCCAAGATCTTTCACCCGGACGGCGTTCGGCCGGCGTGAACCTGACCCGTGCGGCCTTGGATGCGGCCGTCAAATACCCGTGGACCTTGGCCGAAGCCGACCAACACCCCAAGGGGGAGCGGTCGAAGAAGTTCTGCGTCTACCCGGATGATGAGCCGGTATTCCGATGGCTCAAGATCGGCGCGCCTCAGGCTACCAAGCCCATGGAATGCCAGATCATGGACCTTTCGGATGATATCGCCTACTCCGTGCATGACGTCGAGGATTCCATCGCCACCGGCGCGTTCGATCCGATTGTGCTCGCCGATCCGAAGATGCTGGACCACATCATCGAGCAGACGCGCGCATGGTATGGGGCGAAGTGGGATGCCGACAAGCTGCTGGCCGCGTTCATGCGATTGCGCCGAGAGTATTTGTTCCCTGCATATTTCAATGGTTCGCGCGAATCGTTGGCACAGCTTAAGAACATTACGTCCGATTTGATCGGCCGCTTCTGCTGGTCGGTGGAAACCGCCACGCGCGACACGTACGGGCCCGGGCCGTTGACCCGGTATTCCGCGAACATCGTGATTCCCGAGAACACGAATTACGAGATCGTGGCGCTGAAGGCATCGCCGTGTACTTCGTCATGGCGCCTCGCGAGCGCGAGCCATTCCATCAGGAGGAGCTCAAGATCGTATCGGATTTGGTCGATGTGCTTATGGCTGATTCGCCGCTCCCATCCGACGCTTTGGAAAGCCAGTTCCTGGCCGATTGGAACGAATCCACCAACGACGACGAACGCCTGCGCGTCGCCATCGATCAGGTCGCGAGCCTGACCGACAACTCCGCCCTGGCCCTGCACTCCATCTTGTGCTGAGGGCGTGTTGGGCGGGCGCTTCCCTCAGTCTCGCTGCGCGAGCCAGCTCCCCTCGGGTGAGGGGAGCTGTCGCTGTAGACGACTGAAGGGAGTTTCGCGGAAGAAATGATAACCGACGGTAAAAATTTACCGTGTCTCAGGTGAGGCGGTACTCTAGAGACTTATGGTCGGAATGATTAAGAAAGAAGATGTCGAGAAGGTGCGCGCCGCCGCGGACCTGTATGACATTGTATCTGCGACCGTAACGCTTAAGCCCTCCGGCACCGGCACCTTCGTGGGCCTGTGCCCGTTCCACGACGAGAAAACCGGCAGCTTCAACGTGCGTCCCTCGCTCGGCGTGTGGCACTGCTTCGGCTGCGGCTTGGGTGGCGACGTATTCAAATACGTCGAACAATCCGAAAACATCGACTTCCGCGAAGCCGTGGAACTGCTCGCCGACAAGTACCATATCGAGCTGCACTACGAGAACAGCGGCAACGGCCCGGCGCGCGAGAACACCGGCTCCAAGCGCACGCGACTGCTGGAAGCCTGCGAGGAAGCCCAGCGCTTCTTCGTCTCCCAGATCTTGACCAAGGAAGCACTGCCCGCCCGCAAGCTGCTTGGCGGCCGCAACTTCTCCCAAGCTGATTGCGAACGTTTCGGCTGCGGCTACGCGCCGCAAGGCTGGGATAATCTCGTGCGCCACTTGGCCTCCAAGGGGTTTACGCAGAAGGAAATCCTCGACGCGGGCTTGGCCCGTCAAGGCCAGCGCGGCATCTATGACTATTTCCGCGGCCGAGTGACCTGGCCCATCCGCGATTCGACCGGCCGCACGCTCGGCTTCGGCGCGCGCAAACTATACGAAGACGATCAGATCGCCGCCAAATACATCAACACGCCGGACACGCAGCTCTACCGCAAAACCCAGGTGCTTTACGGCATCGATTTGGCCAAATCCGCCATCGTCAAGAAGCGGCAGGTGGTGATCGTCGAAGGCTATACGGACGTGATGGCCATGCACTTGGCCGGCATCGACACCGCCATCGCCACGTGCGGCACGGCGTTCGGCGCCGAGCACGCCAAGATTGTGCGCCGCCTGATCGCCGACGATTCGCTGGGCGCGGTCCAGCTGGTCGGGCCGTTGAAGGTCAAGGACCAGCCGTTGAGCTCGCGCATCGTGTTCACGTTCGATGGTGACGCCGCCGGCCAGAAAGCCGCGCTGCATGCCTTCGGCCTTGATTCGGCCTTCCTCTCCCAAACCTTCGTGGCCGTGGCCGACGACAATCTCGACCCGTGCGACCTGCGCATCGAGCGAGGCAACGAAGCAGTGCGTTCGCTGATCGCCCGCGCCAAACCGTTGTATGACTTCGTGATCGACGCCGCCATCAGCCGGTTCGACCTGACCTACACGCCCGGCCAAGTGGGTGCGATGAAAGCCGTGGCCCCGCTGGTGGCGCAGATTCGCGACCGCTCCCTATGGGACGCTTACGCGCGCAAGTCCGCGGGCCGTATCGGCGTGGATCTTGAGGTGATGCGCCGCGAGGTGATGAACGCGCGCCGGCAGATGCATGTACGCGATGAGGACGCTACGCGCCCAAACGTCGATTCGAGCGTGACGAGCCGCGTGTGGAACCCGGCACCAACCCATACGCCAATCCGGCCACGCGCAAGGCGTTGGAGCGCCGTGACGCCGCCGAACAGGCATATTTCAAGATCGACGACGCCGTATTCATCGCCGAACAGCAGTTCATGGCCGTGCTGATTCAGGTGCCGCGCGCCATCGACCGCACCATGTTCGGGCAGCTGACCATCGACCATTTCATGACTTCGGTGTTCCGCACCCTGTTCCAGGCGATCGCGGCCGCCGGCGGACTGCCATCCGACGATACCCCGCAGGGGCTGTGGATGCACAACCTCACTAAGGCCGGCGGACCGATGCTGAATCAGGTGATCAACGAGCTGGCCGTCATGCCGTTGCCACTGCCTGGCGACGACGGTGGTAATGGCGCACAACCTCCGCAGTCGAACGTGCCTGGGGGAGTCGGCGGTGGTGCGGCCGCCGTGCAGCTACGCCCTGCCACGCCGGAAGAGCAGCGCTATGCCACCGAACTGCTCACCCGATTGTTGGACATGGGCTTCATGCGCCAGATCGGTTTGGCCAAACGCCGCATGGCCCAGCTGCCCGACGGCGAAGAGAAGATAACCCTCCTCGGCCAGATCACCCGCATGGAAACCGCCCGTAAAGACCTCCAAGCCCAAATCTACGGCAACACCGTTGGCTAGTAATCTCTCCCTCTGACGAGGGAGGTTACTGGCCGCAGTCGGGCGGGGCGAGAGAAGCGACGTCAGATATATCGCGCAGCATCGATGTCACATCAACTATTCGTTTGATATTAACTTTTTAATGACAAACGATAAATTATGGTATAATGCAAGCATGAGTTGCTTGGTTTGCGCAATGAAGCGGAGGCTCAATCATGGCAACGACAAAGAAACTATCCTTCGGTTTGGATAAGGCCGGTGGCGCGGCCTTGATCCTGGCCCGCATCGGTGCCGCGCTCCTATGGATCATCGCAGCGCTCGCGGCCGTGGTGTGGGTGGTATTCCTCATTTCCCCGCGCTCGTTCGCCGCGAACTTCGGCAGTGTCGACCTGAATGTCGGCGGCGCGTTCACCCTCAGCATCAAGGGCGACTTGTTGGACTACTCCTATAATCTGCAGAACTTCCACGACGGTCCCGTCAACATGGTAGCTACCATCTCCACCGGTCTGGCGAGAATGGTGGTCTACGCTCTACTGGCCTTGGCGTTCTCCGAAATGGCCGCACTGTGCAAGGATTTGACGGTGTGGCTTGCAGACGGCAGGGATGCCACGCCTTTCCAAGGCATGGTGTCCGACCGGTTGAACAGGGCTGGCTGGTATCTGATTGTCGCGCCGATTGTGGGTCTGGTGAACTTCATCGTATGTTTCCTGGCTGGCACGGGCGGCAACTGGGGCTTATGGATGAGCGGCATGATGGTGATGATTGGCATTATCCTGTTGCTGATTGCGCGCATCTTCGATTATGGCATGGGTCTGCAACGGGAAGTCGACGGTCTGCTGTGAGGGGGAAGAGCGCCGTAGGCCCGCGTGGCGCCGGTCCGAACAGGGCCGGTCCGAACACCGAGGGCCCGAATGAGGACAGCCTGAACATCGTTGATTCGAGCGAGACCGGCCTGAATACGGCTGACTCAAACTCCACCGGTCCGGCCGGCATAGGCCATATCGTCCTGCGCCTCGACCGCATCATGGTCGAGCGAGGCCGCTCACTCAACTGGCTGGCCGATCAGGTGGGCATCACCAACGTGAACCTTTCCAAAATCAAAAACAATCGCGTTTCCGCCATCCGCTTTTCCGCCCTCGCCGCCATCTGTGCGGCATTGGATTGCCAGCCCGGCGACATTCTTGAATATGTGGATGGCATTTCGGGCGATGCGGACGATGCGAATAGCAAGTAATCGCACGCATGCCAACTCTTCTCCTCCTGGCCTGTGATTGATTGACAATCAGGGATTACATGCCAAATGGGAGAGATAAACATGTGGAGGTTGGATTGGATGGGTGCAGAAGTTGCGAATTGGCCCCATCCAAATTGGACTGGTTTGGGTGGGGCAATCCACTCCGTTCAATAATGAAGCGCGATACCAAGCAGCGTCGAACGAAGGGAAACTCATGACGCAGAATCGTGCGGAACTCAACCGTAATTTGGCCCAGATGCTCAAGGGCGGCGTGATCATGGACGTCACCACGCCCGAGCAGGCGAAGATCGCTCAGGACGCTGGTGCCTGCGCGGTGATGGCGCTCGAGCGCATCCCCGCCGACATCCGTGCCGCCGGCGGCGTTTCCCGCATGAGCGACCCGGCCATGATCAAGGGCATCCAGGAAGCCGTGTCCATTCCGGTTATGGCCAAGGTGCGTATCGGACACATCGCCGAGGCCCGCATTCTGCAGGCCATCGAAATCGATTACATCGACGAATCCGAGGTGCTTTCCCCGGCCGACGACGTGTACCACATCGACAAGAACCAGTTCGATGTGCCGTTTGTGTGCGGTGCGAAGAACCTGGGCGAGGCGCTGCGCCGCATCGCCGAGGGTGCAGCCATGATTCGCACCAAGGGCGAGCCCGGCACCGGCGACGTGATTCAGGCCGTGCGCCACATGCGCACCATGAACAAGCAGATCCGCGAACTTGTCGGCCTGCGCGACGACGAGGTCTACGAGGCCGCCAAGCAGCTGGCCGTGCCCTACGATCTGGCCAAGTACGTGCACGACAACGGCCGTCTGCCCGTCGTGAACTTCGCCGCCGGTGGTGTGGCCACCCCGGCCGACGCCGCCTGATGATGGAACTCGGTGCCGAAGGCGTGTTCGTGGGCTCCGGTATCTTCAAGTCCGGCGATCCGGCCAAGCGCGCCGCCGCCATCGTCAAGGCCACCGCCAACTGGCAGGACGCCGATCTGCTCGCCAAGCTGTCCGAAAACCTAGGCGAAGCCATGGTCGGTATCAACGAGGACGAGATTCAGACCATCATGGCCGCTCGCGGAGAGTGACGGGAGTCGAAGCCGGAGAGGACAACATGGTTGTAGCTGTTGAATACATTTCCAAAGAAGAATCCGCAGACGCCGAAACCGCCACGCACGGCGTGACCGGTATTCTGGCCGTGCAGGGCGCGTTCGCCGAACATGCGGCGGTGCTCGACAAACTCGGCGCCCCGTGGAAGCTGTTGCGCGCGGCCGAGGATTTCGATGAATCCATCGACCGGGTCATCCTGCCTGGCGGTGAATCCACCACGCAAGGCAAACTCCTGCGTTCCACCGGCCTGTTCGAGCCGATCGCCGCCCACATCAAGGCCGGCAAACCGGTGCTTGGCACCTGCGCTGGCATGATTCTGCTGGCCAAGAAGCTCGACAATGATGAGAACGTCTACTTCGGCGCGCTCGACGCTGTAGTGCGCCGCAATGCTTACGGTCGTCAGCTCGGCAGCTTCCAAGCCATCGCTGATTTCGGCCAAGCCGACGACCCACAGCGCATCGCGGACTTTCCGCTGGTGTTCATCCGTGGACCCTACGTGGTGTCGGTCGGCCCCGAGGCTACGGTCGAAACCGAAGTCGATGGTCACGTGGTGGGCCTGCGCCAAGGCAACATCCTCGCCACCGCCTTCCATCCCGAACTCACGGACGACGTCCGCATCCACGAGCTCTTCCTGTCGCTGTAGCCGATTCGTCTGCCGTTAGACTGGTATTCGACCGACGAATCAAGGAGACGATCTGCCATGCAGTTCACGCTGAACCGGCGCAGCACGGTGCCGATGTACCGGCAGCTGGCTGCTGAGCTGCGTGAACAGATTGTCTCCGGCGCAATGGCTGAGGGCTATCGTCTGCCGCCTGAACGCGAGTTGGCCTCACGCCTCGAGGTCAATCGCACCACGGTATTACAGGCCTATCAGCAACTCAAAGATGAGGACTCATCGCCTCCAAAGTAGGCAAAGGCACGTTCGTGCTGCCGTTGCAGCATATTGAGACTGCCCGGATTCCTGTAGTGAGACATGAGCCGATTGACGAGGAGCCGAAACCGAGCGTTGTGCGGCCGCCGTGGTCGGTGTTGTTCTCCGACTATTCCAACCGATTCACCTACCACGACATTGCCTCGGCCGAGCGGGCGCAACGCGGCGATACCATCATCGACTTTGCCACCGGCTCGCCTAATCCGGCGGATATTCCCGACGATTTGTTGCGTTCAGTGAGCATTGAAGCGTTTGAGTCGCGCGAATTCGACGGTCAGCCAGAATCGCCTATCGAAGGATTCGATGAACTCCGCGCATTACTTGCCGAGCATATGAGCACACGCGGCGTGCAGTGCGATGTACGAAACGTGATGGTGCTTTCCGGTTCCGAGCAAGGCATCGATCTTATCGTGCGTGCATTCGTCAATCCTGGCGACTGCGTGCTGGTCGAACAATCCACGTTCTTCCCGGCATTGCAGACCTTCCGCTCGGCGGATGCGCGCATCATCGGCGTTCCAGTGGACGAGCACGGTATGCGTACAGACCTGTTGGACGGCTATTGCGCGCGATTCCGGCCCAAGCTCATCTACACCGTCCCGACGTTCCAAAACCCCACCGGTACCACGCTGCCGCCCGAACGACGCAGCGAACTCATCGACGTGGCGCGGCGCTATCAGTGTCTGATCGTGGAAGACGATGCTTACGGCGATTTGTGGTACGGCGGGGAATCGTCCGACGCACATCGCCCCATACCGCTTAAGGGCATGGAGAATGCGGGATACGTGATGTATTTGTCGACGTTCTCGAAAACCGTCACTTCGGGCCTGCGCACGGGATGGGTTGTGGCCGACCCGCATGTGATTAACCGGCTGGCGGCTCTGCGGCGCATGGTCGACCAGCATACGAGCACGTCATCGCAGCGCATCTGCCTGGAACTGCTTAAAGAAGGCCGCGTCGCCGAACATTTGCGCGGTTTGATTAAGGCTTACCGCATTCGACGAGATGCAGCAATCGCAGCATTGGAGCGGTATGCGCCGGATGAAGTGTATTGGACCGTGCCTGCAGGCGGCTACTATATTTGGGTTTCCTTACCGGACGGCGTGCGCTCTCTGGATGTATTGGAATCCTGCCGTTCCCAAGGCGTCACGTTCATGCCGGGCAGCGTGTTCGACGTTGACGAAATGGATGATTCCCACATCCGTCTCAACTTTGTGCGCCCGGATGCTGCTGACATTGATACCGGCATTCGAATCATTGGCGAGACGATAGCACAGATGTAGCCAAGTGACTGGCTCATTGCGGTTGTCGAGTTTTTTGATGGCTGCATACCCACATCGATGGTGCATTCGACGAATGAATAAGCGAGGAAGCCATCATCAGTTCGCTGTGGCATGCGCATAGCGTTGTCGGGCGAACGGGGCAGACCACGTGGTCGTTGCGTGACCTGGCCGATCGAGCCGGCATCGCATTGCCCCTGGCGTAGTGGCGAGGTGGCGCAGTAACGAGTCACGCCATCGCGAGCCGATGATGCGAAATGCGGAACCGGTCGCGGCCATCAACGGCTATCATACATGCGGAAGCAACGATACGTTGGCGTCAGCACATCCATCTGACTCCAGAAAGGGACACGATATGACCACATCCTCCGTTTCGCCGGTGACCACTGAACTGGCGGGCAGCGAAACCGGCATCACGCTTGTCATTCACGCCGGAGCGGGCAGTCGTGGCAAGCACAGCACGCCTGAACGCATCGCCCAGGTCGAACTTGATCTGCAGCGCGCCCTCGATGCCGGATACCAGTTGTTGGAATCCGGAGCACCGGCGCATGAGGCTGTGGTCGCCGCCATCCACGTCATGGAAGACGCTCCCGAATTCAACGCCGGCCGTGGTGCCGCCCTGACCAGCGATGGCATCGCCCAGATGGACGCCTGCCTGATGACCGGCGATGGCGAGGTCGGTGCGGTCACCGGCGTAAGCACCGTGAAGAACCCGATCGATGCGGCGCGTGCCGTCAAAGAGCAGACCAAGCATGTGCTGTTCGCGGACCCGACCGATGCCGAGATCGCCGATTGGGGCGTCGCGACCGAAAGCAACGAGTACTTCATCACCGAACAGCGTCGTCAGTCCTTGGCCGAGGCTCAGTCCGGTGGCGATGAGTGGGAGAAGCATGGCACCATCGGTGCGTGGCGCGCGATGCCGAGGGCAATATCGCCGCTGGCACGTCCACTGGCGGCATCACCAACCAGATGCACGGTCGTGTGGGTGATTCGCCGCTGCCTGGTTGCGGCACGTTCGCCAACAGTCCACGGTGGCGGTGTCCTGCACCGGCATCGGCGAGGCGTTCATCAAGGTGGTCGCCGCCCATCAGGTGTCGGATCGTGTGCGTTTCTCCGGCGAGACGTCGAGGATGCCGCGACGGCCACTTTGGACGAAGTCGCCGCGCATCATGGCGATGGCGGCATGATCGTTCTGCCGGCGGTCGGCCGTGGCGTGGTCGCTACAACAGCGAGATGATGAACTTCGGATACCGTAGCGCGCAAGGAGGTAAGGTGCAGGCTGATTGCCCCCTGTATTGCGGCATATATCATAATGGCCGGTGTGCTGCGGATTCTTGGTAAGGAATCGCAGCACACCGGCCATTCATGTATGCGGCAAGTGCCGCCGATCAGTGCGGCAGTGCGCGCTACTTGGTGATCGTGTTGTACGTGGGCATGTTCGTGTAATCGAACTGCACGTTCTTCACGTTCTGTGCAGACACGGCGGCGAAACGTTTGACCGGGAATACTGGGGTAATACGCAACTTCATCGCTCCTCTTCCTCGAATGAAACTATGTTCCATTGGTATGAGCCAGCCACGTACGGTATTCGTGTCTGGCCTGCCACACAATGATGCAGCCGTATATACGGGCACAGCATTGCGCGGCAGTTCATTGTATGGAAGACATGCAAACTCAATGTTTCCTTGTCCAAATAAAAAAACGAGCGCGGCTGATGTGCGGCACCGGTCCAAAAACTCATGTCCGCCAGCGCAACGCGACTACGTACCTTATGCTGGTCTGCGCGTAAAATAGAATGGTTGCGATATTGGGTTATTCACGGAGGAATGGATGCGACGCTGGCTGATCAATGTAGCCAAAAATGAGACGATTCTCATCGTCGCCGCAATACTCGCCCTGATTTCGTGTTTCATTGTGCCGCCGGACGCCGATTACAAAAGCTACATTCACGCCAGCACCATCAGCCAGCTCATCTGCCTGATGATTGTGGTGTGCGGATTCCAGCGTATCGGCGTGTTCCGCATCATCGGTTCGCGATTGCTGGAGAAGGTCAGCACCATGCGCGGACTGGTCATTACGCTTGTCGCTTTGACGTTCTTTTCCGCGATGTTCATCACCAATGACGTTGCGCTGGTCACGTTTGTGCCGTTCGCGGTGGCCGTGCTCATCATGGCTGGGCAAGAGGATAAGACCATCCTCGTGGTCACGCTGATGACCATTGGCGCGAACGTGGGCAGTATGCTCACCCCGATCGGCAACGCGCACAACCTGTATCTCAAAGCCCTGACCGGCATGCCGACCATGGAATTCCTCGGCATCATGGCACCGTATTCCGGCACGGCGGCCGTGTTGCTGGTCATCGTGATTTCCGTGGTGTTTGGCGGCAAACCGGTCGGCGACCTGGGCGACCTCGAAACCGGCGTGCTGGCTCCCGAGCGCAACAAACACCAGCCCGACGAGATTCGTATCACCGGCTACGGCGCCGGTTATGGCGGCTGGCGCACCATCGTCTACTCGCTGCTGTTCATCGTCTGCCTACTGGCCGTCTCCGACGTGATTCCCCTGTGGGTGATGTGCGTGATCGTGGTCGTCGTGTTCCTGTTCACCGATCGGCGCGTATTCAAATACGTGGATTGGGGACTGCCGCTCACCTTCTGCATGTTCTTCATCTTCATCGGCAACATGAAGCGCGTGCCCGAATTCTACGAACTGGCGCGCTCGCTGGTCGGCGGCCATCCGCTGGAGGTGGCGGTCGGCTCCAGCCAGGTCATCAGCAATGTGCCCACCACGATTCTGCTTTCCGGCTTCTGCGACCAATGGCGCGATCTGATCATTGGCACCAATTTGGGCGGCATGGGTACGCTCATCGCTCGATGGCCTCGCTTATTTCTTACAAGAACGTCGTGCGCCAATACCCGCACAAGAAAGGCCGGTATCTGGCCGTCTACTCCGCCGTCAACGTTCTGTTTTTGGCCGTATTGCTGACCTTGAGCTGGATCATCGAGCCGAGTCTCTGAGCCGCCGTTGTGGGTTGGGCCGGTCTACCGCGCGTATACGGTGGGGGAGCCGGTCAGTCGGCTCATGGCCGACTGCGGGATGTCGTGGATGCGGCCGATGGTGGCATCCAGCGTGGATACGCCGGATACGCCGTCTGTGTTGGCTGTGTTGGCTGCAGAGGTGATGCTGGATACGCCGACTGCGGACGATGATACGGCCGCAACCATCGGCTGACGATAGGCGTTGGAGTTGCGGGCCAGCCGGGCGAGCGCAGGGCGCTGCCTGCGGAACAGATTGATAAACATACCGCATACTCCTTCATCGTTGGCCGGCGGTCTTCTGGCCGCCGTGGTTTCCATCCTGCCCTCCCGTGCTTGTATTCGCTATGGGGGATAGCCCCTATTATTCCCTGAATCTGCACGATTCCCCCTCATCCTTGAGGGTGATTCTAACGGCAAAGGCATCGGCCTAATGGCCGATGCCAATCAGCGCGAAACCACCAGCGTGACGCTGTACGGCTTGATCTTCATCGCCAGCAATGAAGACGGCGACGGCAATGTGTAAGCCCGACGTTCCGGCACAATCGCCCCCGAAGCCTCGCCGCGGTATCCGATAGTGGTCTTCGCCGTCGGATTGGCGCTTAACGTCGTCACCTCCAAACGCACCGGTCGCGATGGCGAGGCGCCCAGCCCGGCCAGTCCGCGCGCGATTTCCAACGTCACATCCACCGGGGAATCGGAGATATTGACGATTTTGATGTAACGGCAGGCGTCATCCCTGTCATGCCCGGTGGCGCTGACATACAGATGTTTGGCGGGGCGTGACGCGGTCTGCTCGATGGACACGGCATACGTCGTGTCGCCCAGATGCGTGGAAAACAGCCGCTCCACCTCATAATTCACCGTGGGGTTCACATGCGCCGGATTGAATTCGATAAGATTCTGCGCCCACCCCTTAGCCGGAATATGCGCGAGCAGCGGCGCATAGGAGGTCATGCGCACCACGTCGGAATTGCGCTCGCAGCCGGTCAGGAACGCGGCCTCGCCGAGTGCCGACTTCCACGTGTTCGCGCCTTGTTCGGTCTGTGGTTGGCCGGCAAAATAGCCGTTGCTGAATATTCGCCGAAATAGACGCCGGCGCCACAACGCGGGTAAGCGTCGAATCGTGACGCCTGGGATGCAAACCATTCGGGGGAGTGGTAGGAATGCTCGTCGACGATAATCGCGTCACCGGTGGCGGAATCATGTGCCCCGGAATCGGTTGCGGCCAACGCTCGCGCATGGTCCCAGCTGCGCTTCATCGCCGGCTGGAAGGGGAACAGTCCGGCGCTCATCACACACAGCATATCCGGGTATCGTTCATGAATGGCCTCGCTGATCATGTCAAACTTGGCCACGTAGTCAGCCCCGAAGTTTTCGTTGCCCACGCCGATCATGTCCAAGCCGAACGGCTCAGGATGGCCCATATCACGCCGGACCGCGGCCCACGAGCTGGACTCCGGATCGCCATTCGCGAATTCGATGAGGTCCAGGTAGTCCTGAATCACATTGTTGCGGAAGGTGGCCGAATTGATATCCATGTGGCGCGGATCTCGGCCGGGCGACTGGCATGCGATGCCGGCGAACAGAGTAGGCAGCGGCTTGGCCTTGAGGTCCTCGCACAGGCAGAAATATTCGTAGAAACCGATCTGATAGCTCTGCGAATAGCTGGAACCATCCGGCATCTTGAACGACCACATCGAATACTGTTGGCGTCGCGCGGCCAGAGAGCCGACGGTATCCTTCCAGCGATACTCATTGCCGGGCGTCACACCTTCGACGATGCAGCCGCCGGGGAATCGCAGAAACGCTGGATGCAACGCCTGAATGGTCTCCACCAAATCGCGGCGCAGCTTGCCGTAACGCCATTTCGGGTCGCCCGCGCCCCAATAGTCCGCATCCATGAACTGCACCAGATCCAGATCGAACGTGGTGCGTTCGCCGGCGTCAATGGTGATACGCAGCTTGCCGTAATCGGTGTTCAGTCCGGTTACGTCGGCGTTGAACCGGTACCAGCCGTCACGGCCGATGACGATGGCACCATCCGACGAATCCGGACTGATCGAAACGCCGGAATCCTGCGCATCGGCCCCATCGTCCTGCCTCAGACCGGTCTCTTCCGTATCGTCAAGCGGATCGGAGTCCACGATATACGACAATCGAGTGATACTGGTGAGCGGCAGGCCGTACCTATCGACCACGCCGACGGACAGCTCGGCCCGCCCATGAACCGGACGTACCGCGAGACTGACGGAATAGGTGTGGTCGGCGACGATGGAGAACGCGGGCTCGCCCCCGTTGTCGCCGCCTCCGTTATAGCCGAGGTTTTCCAGATATGCAGGGCCGGTTTCGGAAGGAACATCGGACGTGATGCGAGCGTATCGGCTATGTGCGTGAATTGGCGGGGCGGGGCAGTCGGTGGTCACCCGCTGGCCGTGAATCCCGCGTATCTCACTGCCAGCCGGCGGCGGAACAGTTGATGAAATCCCAGAAACGCAGGGAATCAGCCTGCGTACGCCACCGTTCGGCACCGGCCATACGCCACGTGTGATGGTCGAGATAAACGCCGTCAAAACTGTAGTTGTTCACCATGTTGGCGTTCAGCCCGCCATCCGCACCATGGTTGATGTCCTCGAAGAACACGCCGTACAGTCGCCCGCTTGTGTGATGGGTGGGGCTTCCCACGCTAATCCGCACCATGGTTTCGATTGTAGAGGGAATGGAGCGGAAAGGTAAACGGAAGAGTTCGCTCACCGTTCATGTTGCGGTCAATCCAAGTCGACTGTTCGCCGGTATACAGCCGGTAACCTCGAAACAGGAATGGAAAATACGGACGACTAGGAGCGCGGCTGTGCAATCCTCGGTGGGAATACGTGAGCGCATCGACCACGTGTATCCGTCGCTGCGTCCGGCGGAGCGCGCCGTAGCCCAGTATATTCGGAATCATATCGAGGAGGCGGCCGACCTGACCGTCGGTCAGATGGCCGACATCGCCCACGTCAGCCAGCCGACGGTGATTCGGTTCGCCCGCAAGCTCGGCTTCGGCGGTTACCGTGAACTGCGGTACGTGTTGCGCAACCCGGCCGCCGAACACAAAGTGACCTTCAATCCGCTGGCCGGATTCGATCTGAATCCGTGGGATGGCGAAGATGAGATTCCCGGTAAAGCGGCCGATGGCGCGAAGGCGCTGATCGACGAGCTGCACAGTGCGTTGGACCCAAGGCCTATCGCAAGGCGGTCGCCCTACTCGCCGAATCGGAGTTCATCGACATTTTCGGCGTGGAGAATTCGTTGACACCGGCGATGGATCTGTTCACCAAGCTCGGCTACCTGGGACTGACATGCCGTCTCAATACCGACGCTTACCTGCAGCAGATCGGTGCCGGGCACCTGCCCACGGCGCTGTGGCCGTCGCCTTCTCCCATTCGGGCAGTTCGGCGGATACGGTCAAAGCGTTGCGATTGGCGAAGTCGCATGGCGCGAAAACCATCGCCATAACCAATGCCATCGGCGCGCCGCTGGCCAGCTGGGCCGACGTGACGTTGCTGACGGGTCGTGATTCGCACACGATCTATGGCAATGCGATTTTCTCGCGCGTGGCCGATACCGCGCTCGTGGACATGCTGTACATGGGCGTGATTCTGTCCGACTATGGCCGGTTCTCCACCGCGCTCGACGAATCCGGTCGCATGATTCGCGACCGCGTATTCGAGAACTGAGCTGCTGCTTTATCGCGCCTTGGGCCGTATTGCTCTGGTCGTTGCTGCTTGGGTTGTTGACGATTTGGTCGTTGTCGCCCTGGTCGCTACCGTCCTGAGGCATGTGCCAGCGAATACGTAGTGGACTTGGCGTGCGTATGACGTTCGATCTTGCCGCTCAACTCCAGCTGGTCCAAGAGCTGCGTCATCTGATCCTTGTTCAGGCCAAGCGCTTTCTGCATGGTTTTACGGCTGAGCTTCACACCGCGGAACGCGAGGAAATTGAGCGTGAACTGTTCCAACGTTTGAGGCGACGGTTCCAGCGTTGCCGTATCAAGCGGGCGGGTACTGGCCTGATCGTCACCGTCCGGGCGTTCGCCGAATCCACTGCCGAGAATCAGCGTCTGCAGTGGCGCGCAGCCGATGATGCGTGCGCCGGCCAAAGCATCTGCGGCGTTATCCGTCATGCGCTGAATCGTGGGGAATGAGTACATTTTGGCATGCTGTGCTTCGTCAGTGGTGCTGGGCGCGGCGGAAGCATCGGCATCGGTCCGATGCGAGGACGCGGCCTCGGCCGATACAGGGATAGGCAGTACCATTGCCACCGAAGTGGGGCCCACGCGCAGTTGCGGACTGACCGCGCTCTGCGCGTAGGCGTCCATAATGCGTTGAATGCCGGTACCGCAGTTCTCGCAGAGGCCCAAATCGGCGAACAATTCAGCCAAACGCGGGGTGCGTGGCTGGCATACGCCGTTGAGTAGATCGTTGATTTCCAAACCATCGGTCAGGCCGCCGAGCGACACGATTTCCAAGCGGGAATCGAAGATATTGATCAGTGTGGGGCCGGAGTACGTGTAATCGCGATGTTCCAGTGCGTTGACCAATGCTTCGCGCAGGGCTATGGCCGGGTATTGGCCGGATTCGTTGATGCCGTTCAGCAGGGCGCTGGCTTGGTCGAGCTGGCGCAGCACCGAGCCGGTGAATGTGTGACGTTCGCGAATGGCGTTTTTGCCATTGCCCTCGAAAATGGTGGCCTTGATAACGAACGGGCATTGGTTGGACAGCAGGGTGGCAAGCGACGATTCGGTGGTGCTGGTGAAGGTGTTGTTGGTGCCGGTGTTGGTGATGCTGCCGGCGGGGACATTACCGGCATCGGCAGAGACGGATGCAGCCATGTTGGTCACAACCGGGCTTTCCCAATCCTTGCCTTCACTGGCAAAACGATCCTGTGCGTATGTGAAAGTGAGCTCACCGCTATCGCCTGCGACGGTCTGGCCCGATGCGGCGTGATCTACGTTGCTCTCCGTTGTCCCCATATCGCCGATGGTACCGGTGCAAGCCGACGTTACGCCGAGGTGTTTTACACCCCTACGGCTAGACTTACACGAGTTTGGCCCCGTAGCTCAGCTGGATAGAGCATGTGACTTCTAATCTCAAGGTCGACGGTTCGAGCCCGTCCGGGGTCACGATGTAATAAGCCCTTGGTCCCTCATCGTTTGTGAGGGGCAGGGGCTTTTGAATATTATGCCGGTCTGGGTCCGTCTGGAGCCTGAACTGTCGGCCTTGAGATTAGAAGTCACATGCTCATCACCACCATCCGGGAACACCCTTAAGGGGTGCGTCTCCTGCATAACGGTTATACTCTGACTTGAGATGTGCTGAATAATAACCAGCTATCGCGCGTCCGCCAATGGCGACGAACGAGGGAAGAAGGCCCGTGCCACGAGCAATCATCGAGGTAAGAAACCTACGCAAGGAATACCCCGTCGAGGATGAGACGGTGGTGGCGCTTGACCGTGTCAATCTCAGTATCCCGCAAGGCCAGATCTGCTGCATTTTCGGCGAATCCGGCTCCGGCAAATCCACGCTGCTCAACCAGTTGGCCGGCATGGAAAAACCGACGCGCGGCGGCGTGAGAATCGGCGGCGTACCCGTCAGCAAACTCGACGAGCGTGAGCTGGCGGCCTTCCGCCAGAAGCATCTTGGCTTCGTATTCCAGTCGTACAACCTGCTGCCCAATCTGACCGCGCTCGAAAACGTGGCAATGCCGCTGATGTTCCGCGGCGTGCCCAAGGAACAGCGCGAACGTGCGGCGCGTGGCGTACTCAAACGAGTCGGGCTCGGCCATCGTCTCAGCCATTACCCGCGCCAGATGTCGGGAGGCCAACAGCAGCGCGTCGGCATCGCCCGGGCGTTTGTGACCAAGCCCGAGGTGGTGTTCGCCGATGAGCCGACCGGCAACCTTGACTCTAAAACCAAAACCGAGGTCATGACGATGATCTGTGCATTCGCCCATGACTTCAACCAGACCATCGTGCTGGTCACACACGATCCGCAGATGGCTTCATACGCCGACCGCATCGTCACCTTGCTCGATGGCCGCATCACCAGCGATCGGCTCAACACCGACCTTTCCCGCCCAACTGTTCCGTCCACGCCGTCCGCCCAAAGAACCCAAGGAGTTGACCGATGAAGCACCTCTCCCACCGCACCATCGCCATCATCGTCGCGTTGCTCTCCACGCTGTCACTGGCACTTGCCGTCATCTCCCTTCCGCACCAGGCGTACGCAGTCGACGGCACAGACGGCACAAGCGGCACGAACAGTACGTCTCAGGGAAGCGACGGCGATTCCGCGCCAATCGCCGGCCCGGTGCCGAACATCATCGTCACCAACTTCACCTATGGCGGCGATTCCGTGGCCGCCGGCGCCGATTTCAACCTCGACTTCACCTTCCAGAACATGGGTCAGGTGGCGGTGACGAACATGGTCATCACCGTGGACGGCGGCGAGAGCTTCGCCATCGCGGGAGGCACGAACACGTTCTACGTCGACGCGCTGTGGGGCGGTTACGCCATGACGCAAAGCGTGCCGATGCAGGCGCTCGCCTCCGCGAAAAGCGGTGCCCAGCCCGTGACCGTGAACTTCCGATACGAGTATGTGGACGCCAGCGCCCGCTCCTCAAGCCAGTCTGACGTCAAGATTTCCGTGCCGATCAGTCAGCCTGACCGGTTCGAAATCAGTGATCCCGTAGTGCCCGACCAGGTGATCGCCGGCCAGGAAAACACGGTCACGATGGAATATGTGAACAAGGGCAAAGGCGATATCGCCAACGTCGAGGCCACGATGGAGGGCGAAGGTTTCGATGCCACGATGAAAACCCAGTACGTGGGCAATGTGGCTTCCGGCGCCACCGGCACGATTGGTTACGCCTTCACACCGCACGCGTCAGGCGAGCTGAAGACCACGCTCAAAGTCACGTACGAGGATTCCGACGGACAGACCAAGACCAAGGAATTCCCGCTCACCATACCCGTAACCGATATGCAGCCGATGGATGATTCCGGCATGGCTGATCCGAACATGGACCAGAACGCCAATCAGGGATTGCCGGTGCTGGTGTATGTGGTCATCGTCGTGATCGCCGTGGTCATTATCGTGGTGATTGTGCTGCTGGTGCGTCGCCGGCGCAAGCAGAAGGCCAAGAAGAACGATATTGATGAGGACTGGGATGATTGGTCCGAAGGCAAGGATGATAAGACCGATACCGGCGTGACGGATGGTGCTGCGGCAGACACCGCTCCTATCACACCAGTCACCCCAGCCTCATCAGTCGCACCAGCCGGCTCATCCCACAAGGCCTGAAAGGCCCGACCATGCGATTCGGCGACATACTGCGGCTCTGCAGACAAAACCTATGGCGGCGTAATCCCGTACGATTCTGACCGTGCTGGGCGTTATCGTCGGCTGCTGCTCGATTGTGCTCATGGTCTCTTTGGGCCAGGGCATTAACGAGCAGAACGAGAAGATGCTCAAATCGATGGGCGATCTGTCCATCGTCACCGTGTACACCAACGGTTATGCCGGTCCGATGGGCGGTGGCGGTTCGTCCGAGATGGGCGATACCAAGCTCGACGACAAGGCCGTGGAATCCTTCCGCGCGATGAGCGGCGTATCCGGCGTGACGCCGATGATGAACTTCCCTTATAACGTGACGGCCAGAGCCGGCGCGGGCGGCCGTTACCTCTACGATTACGTGCAGATCATGGGCATCGACATGACCCAGTTCGACCAGATGGGCTACAAGCTCGTCGGTGGCGAGAAGCCGGTCAAAAAGGATCAGGTGCTTGCCGGCGAATGGTTCGCCTATGGTTTCATGGACACCCTGAAGAACGGCGAACAACGCACCAGCACACGCGGCGGTCAGTATTCCTCATGCACGTTTGACCAGACCACCGGCCAGTGCGAGGAAGACCAGGACGAGGATCCGTTCTTCGATCCGCTCGCCACGCAAATCAGTCTGACCACCGGCACCAATTATCAGGCGACCAGTACACCATGAACATGTACGGCGGCGGTGGCGGCACAGGCGGTGCGGGTGGCAACACCGCGGGTCAGTCGGAAAACGTCACCTTTGATGTGCGGGCTTCCGGCATTGTGGCGGGCGACTACAACAAAGGCTATGCCACCTCCGACGGTCTGGTCATGGATTTGCAGGCGTTGAAGGAACTGGCCGCCAAAGTCGATCCAGCCGCCGCCAAAAAAGCCACCGCCTATAATCAGGTGCTGGTCAAGGCCGCCGACCTCAAGTCCGTGCCCGAAGTCGAATCACAGATCAAAGCGTTGGGCTACGAGACCTCCTCCTATGAAGACATGCGTAAGTCGTTGGAAGAACAGTCGCGCGCGATTCAGCTGATTCTGGGCGGTATCGGTGCGGTTTCGCTGTTGGTTGCGGCCATCGGCATCGCCAACACAATGGTTATGTCCGTAACCGAGCGCACGCGCGAGATCGGCATTATGAAGGCGCTTGGCTGCTACGTTCGTGACATTCGCGTCATGTTTCTTGCGGAGGCCGGCGCGATCGGATTCTTCGGCGGATTGGTCGGCTGCGTGCTGAGCGGACTGATATCGCTGGGCATCAACGTTGTCGGCGCGTTGTATGCGGGCGGCATGAGCGGCGGCATGTCTGGCGGTATGGTCAGCGGTGCAGGCGGGGGCTCCGGCGACGGTACCGGTGGCGGAACATCTATCTGGACCATACTCTGGCAGGCGATAGTTGGTGGCGAGAATGTGACCCGTTATTCGGTGATTCCGTGGTGGCTGTTCCTGTTCGTCGTACTGTTTTCCACGCTGATCGGCTTGCTGTTCGCTTCGGCCCGGCCAATAAAGCCGTTAAAATCCCGGCCCTAGACGCCATCAAAAACAACGAGTGATCGCCTCTGTCACCTGCTCCACCGTTAGTCCATAACGTTCGTTCAGTTCGCCCAGCGGCACGCGGTCGGTAAATTCCTTGCTGCGCCGAAGTTCAGCACATGAGGATTACGGCTGCCGTCCGAGACATGATGATTCGCATAATATGCGGTCACTTTCTCGCCCCAGCTGCCTTCAAGCTGCCCGTCTTCAAGGGTGATGACCTGCTGGTGGCCATCACGCAACGACTCCAGTACGTCTGAATCCAGCGACGTGCACTGGCGCGGGTCGATAACCGTTGCCGTGATGCCATAATCGGCAGACAATGCGGCGGCCGTCTGCTCCGCCAACGGATACGCATTGCCCAGTCCGATAATCGCGACGTGCGAGCCCGTCTGATTGACCCGCCAATCCAGCATGTGACGCACACCGGCACGCTGAGCCGTTACGCTAACGGTCCCGCGGACTGTTGCGGCAGATATGCCCCCGCTGGCGGAGCTGACGGAGACTGGCAGCGAAGTTGACTGGGGGCGGTCAGCGATCTGCCACCGTCACCGGCAGCAGCGTCGCATCCCGTTCCGCCGTCAGAATCGCCTCGCCCGGCACTCGAATCACCACCGGACCAGCAGGGGCGTCCGCCGAACCGGCCGGCGCGGTAGCCCATGCCAGATCAGCTAGATAGTCGCGAGCCGAAGTCGGCACCAGCATCGTAGCCCCTGGAATATTGGAGAACATCGTCACGTCATACGCGCCGGAATGCGTATTGTCCGAACCGGACAGGCCGCCCAGAAAATCAAGTACCGTGACTCGCGAACGGTTCAGGCTCATCTCCTGGAAGAACTGGTCGTACGCGCGCTGGAAGAAGGACGCCGTGGTGGCCACCACCGGCGTGCCACCCGCCCGTGCGATGCCGGCAGCGTACGCCACGGCATGCGATTCGGTGATGCCCGTGTCTACATAATGTGCGCCCGCGCGCTCTCGGAACTCATGGGTGATGCCGTTCGAGCCGGCGTGGCGGGGGAGATGACCACGAGTCCCGCTCGGCGGCGAAACGCGGTTCGAGTGCGGCCATCGCCATTTTGCCGTAATGCTTGCGCGGATCGTCCGGCTTGCCGATTGCGGCATCCGGATTCTGCCAATGCGAGGCCTCGCACTGGCCCTCATGCGGTTCATGATCGGACAGGTTGCAGTGATCCGAATGCCACGGCTCGCTGTGGTTCACGTTATCGGTGGGATGCACGCCGGTGGGGGAGTCGAACGAAACCGGTGAGGCCGAGGCGGTTTGCCGATCTGCGTGAGTCTCCTCACCGTCATATCCTGCGCCCTTCAGCGTATGAATATGGACCACCACCGGATGATCGATATCGCGCACTTCCTCGAAAGCTGCGACCAGCGCGGAAACATCGTTGCCGGCCTCCACATACCGATAATCCAAGCCAAACGCGTTGAACAGATTCGGCTGGGCGGTGCCACCGGACGCGCGCAGGCGGGCGAGCGGACCGTACATGCCACCGAAATCGCCGGCAATCGACATCTCATTGTCGTTGAACACAATGATGAGATTGCGCCCTGCTCAGCCGCGTTGTTCAGTCCTTCAAACGCCACGCCCGAACTCAGCGAACCATCGCCGATCACGGCGATCACATTGCCGATGCCGCTGTTCGGGCCTTCCATATCGCGGGTTTTCGCCAAACCGCAAGCCAATGAAATCGAGGTACCGGTGTGACCGAGCACGAACTGGTCGTGTTTGCTTTCGTCCGGATTGGTGAAGCCGGTCACCTCGCTGAAACGGTCCGGGTCCAGATAGGCGGCGGCGCGGCCCGTGAGCATTTTATGCACGTAGCTTTGGTGGGATACATCGAACACGATGCGGTCACGCGGCGAATCGAATACGCGGTGCAGGGCACCGTGGCCTCCACCATGCCCAGATTGGAGCCGATATGACCGCCGTGTTGGTGGCCATATGCCAGCAGCGTGGTGCGAATCTCACGGCAGAGTTCGGCGAGCTCGTTGGGGGCAAGGGCCTTGACATCGGCCGGGCTGGCAATGCGGCTCAGCAGATGGGAGTCGTCGCCATGGGAAGGGGTAATGCTCGGGGGTATGTCGTGAAGGCGTGCGGTCCTCTCGGCAGCGCCGGAGACGGCGAAGGAATCGCTTGAATCAAATCCGTTTCCTGACGCGCTGCGCATACCCTCGAATCTCCCTTCGCTAGTCTTTCCGAAGTTGAATGCTAACGCCCGGCATTGTCCGAGGTCCACATGACGAAGCAATGCCCCCAACATCTCCGTAAATGGGTGATTCGTTCGCTGCGCGATGTGGGACAATGAATGCGGTAATTCCTTTTGATACCAAGGAGCGCGCAATGAAGGCCGTATACGCATCCACCGTCAACCATGCCGATCCGCTTGCCGCGTTGGCAGTGGGCGAGCAGCCCGAACCCCAGGCCCGCCCGTTCTGGTCGACCGTTTCGGTGCGCGCGGTGACCGTAAACCATCACGACGTCTGGTCGCTACAGGGTGTGGGTCTCGCCGCCGAACAGACGCCGATGATCCTGGGCACCGATGCCGTGGGCATTCTGGACGAGGACATCCCCGGCAAGCATGGGCTCAAGGCCGGCAGCGAAGTGGTGCTGTACACGTTCGTCGGCACCGATGGCGCGGGCGTGGTCCCGGGCGAGCGCCGCACGATCCTCTCCGAGAAATACCCCGGCACGATGGCCGAGAAGACTTCCGTGCCGTCCGCCAACGTGTTCGCCAAGCCCGCAAGCCTCACCACGGCTGAGGCGGCCGCACTCGGCACCAGCTGGCTGACCGCCTACTCGCTGTTGTTCGATGCCGCCGGCATCAAGCCGGGCGACTCCGTGCTCATTCAGGGCGCTGGCGGCGGCGTGTCCACTGCGGCCATCCAGCTCGCCCATGCCGCCGGTCTGGAGGTGTTCGTCACCTCGCGCGACGCGGACAAGCGCTCCAAGGCGCTGAAACTTGGCGCGAACGCCGCGCTGGAGATCGGTGCCCGCCTGCCGCGCAAGGTCGATGCGGTGATCGAATCCGTGGGCGCGGCTACTTGGAGCCATTCGATGAAATCCGTGCGCCCCGGCGGCACCATCGCCATCTGCGGCGCCACCACCGGCGACCAGCCTGGTGCGGAGCTCACGCGACTGTTCTTCCAGGACATCCGTGTGCAGGGCTGCACCATGGGTTCGCGCGAGGATTTCGCACGATGCTGCGCTTCGTGGAGCACGCCAATCTGCATCCGGCGATCGACTCCGTGGTCAGCGGCTGGACGCCGCGCCCGAGGCCTTCGCCAAGATGATTGCCGGTGACGTGTTCGGCAAGATCGTTATTGAGCTGTAAGCCTCACAGAATTATGTATTGAGAACGATTCGCTGCGTGGCTTAACTCCGCTATCAGGAGTACAGTGGGCCTTATTCTCAATAACTAGGGAGTAAATGATAATGGCAAATGAATCCAAGCCCGAAGTCGCGGTGGTCATGGGATCCTCCAGCGACTGGGAGACCATGAAGCGTGCCTGCGATATTCTCGACCAGTTCGGTGTCGTCTACCACAAGCAGGTCATTTCCGCGCACCGCACGCCCGAGCTCATGGCCGAGTTCGCGCACAATGCCCGCGCCAATGGCCTGAAGGCCATTATCGCCGGTGCCGGCGGTGCCGCCCACCTGCCGGGCATGATCGCCGCGCAGACCACGCTGCCCGTAATCGGCGTGCCCGTGCGCTCCCACGCCCTGTCCGGCTGGGATTCGCTGCTGTCCATCGTGCAGATGCCTGGCGGCATCCCGGTGGCCACCACCGCCGTCGGCAACTCCGGTGCCACCAACGCCGGCCTGCTCGCCGTGCAGATGCTCTCCGCCTTCGAGCCGGAACTGGCCGACAAGCTTGAGGATTACCGTAACGAACTGAAGGAAAAGGTGGCCGAATCCAATGCCCAGCTTGTCTGAAGAAACGGGCGGCCGCGTCTCCATGCTGATGCCGGGCTCGACCATCGGCATCATCGGCGGCGGCCAGCTCGGCCGCATGATGCTCTGTCCGCCCGCTACATGGGCTTCCGCGTCGGCGTGCTTGACCCAACGCCGAACTGCCCGACCGGTCAGGTGGCCGACTTCCAGATCACCGCCGAGTACGATGACAAAACCGCCATCCATGATCTGGCCGTGCAGTCCGACGTGCTCACCTACGAGTTCGAGAACGTGGACGCCGGCGCCATCGACGAGGTGCGCGGCATCACCGCCACCCCGCAGGGCACCGACTTGCTGCGCGTGACCCAGCACCGCGTGCGCGAGAAGCAGTTCATCAACGACCACGGCACCGCCACCGCACCGTGGCGCGCTGTCAACAACTTCGATGAGCTTGACGCCGCATTGGGTGATATTCATTATCCGGCCGTGCTGAAGACCGTGTCCGGCGGCTACGACGGCCACGGTCAGCTCGTGCTGCGTTCCGACGCGACTTGGAGAAGATCCGCTCCCGCTCCGACCGTGGTGGTGGCTTCCCGCCGAGCATCCTGGAAGGCTTCGTCGACTTCGCATTCGAGGCTTCGATTCTGGTCTCCGGCAACGGCAAGGACTTCGTCACCTTCCCGATTGTGCGTAACGAGCACCGCAACAACATCCTGCATATGACCATCGCCCCCGCCGAGGTGTCCGAACATGTGGCTCGCGAAGCGCATGAACTGGCGATTCGCCTGGCCAAGGGCTTCGAACTGGCTGGCACGCTGGCCATCGAACTGTTCATCACCAAGGACGATCAGGTCATCGTCAACGAGCTCGCCCCGCGCCCGCACAACTCCGGCCACTACACCATCGAGGCCTGCTCGATGGACCAGTTCGACGCCACATCCGCGGCATCGCCGGCTGGCCCCTGCCCAAGCCCAAGCTGCTCTCGCCGGCCGTGATGGTCAACGTACTTGGCCAGCATGTGGAACCGACGCGCGCGCTGATCGCCACCCACCCGGAGTGGAATGTGCACGACTACGGCAAGGCCGAAGTGCGCCACGACCGCAAGATGGGCCACATCACCGTGCTCACCGACGACCCGGCCAAGACGGTCGCTGACCTTGAGGCCACCGGCTGCTGGGACGACCTGAAAAAGAAGGCGTGACCTTACCGATGGTTGAACATATCGAACGCCAGACCAAGCAGAAGGACGCGATTCGCGCCGCCTTGGCCGACTGCGAGGAGTTCATCTCCGCTCAGGACCTGCACCGCAGGCTGGAGGACGAAGGCTCGAAAATCGGCTTGGCCACCGTATACCGCCAGCTCAACGCCTTGGCCGATGCCGGTGCCGCCGACACGATCCGCCTGGACGGCCAGCAGCTGTTCCGCCTATGCGGCGACGACGGACATCACCACCACTTGGTGTGCAGGCGGTGCGGCAAAACCGTGGAAATCGACCCGCCCAGCGAGGCTTGGCTGCGCAAAGTGGCCGACGGTCACGGCTTCACCGTTGAATCCCACACCTTGGAGGTCTTCGGACTGTGCTCTGATTGCCAAAAGGAGCAGAAAGCGCAGAAGGCTCAGAAAGCAGTGAGCGAATAACAAATGGGATCGGCTTCAAAGCCGATCCCATTTGTTATTCCGCTGCTATTCCACTGACTTCAGCGCGCCGAGCATGCTGTTTCTTTGAGGTCGTGTTCTGCACGATGCCTTTCACGCCGTCCAGCTTCATGAGCTTGGCGCTGCGCGACTCCACATTGGAGGTCTCGTGGTTCTTGAGCCGCACCATATAGGCGTTCGACTGGTGCTGCTCGCCGAACACGTGCTTATAGCCACCCGAAGTCATGAACATGAAATGCCCGAAGTAGGGAAGCCGGCTTGTCACGCAGCTTGCGTTTGGCCGCTACCCAGGCCGGTACCACGGTGCTCGCCCAGGCCAGCAGGAACGCCGCCAGGGTGATGGCAGGGTGGAACGCCAGCATGACACGCCGATGTAAATGCAAATGATAATAATTCTCAATACATGTTATTCTGTCGTGTTGGTGGCTGGGCGATGATGCAGCAACAGCAGCATCGCCCAGCCGTTCGGCTAATTAGAGAGGAAAACCCAATCATGTCCATCATGTCCAACGCCAAGCGCGCGCTCGCCATCGCGGCCGCCGCGGCGACCTGCTCTCGATGGCCGCCTGCGGTTCCAGCAACGCCGCCAGCGGCAAGTCCGATTCCAGCGGCGCCGCGTCTTCCGGCAAGATCGAGGTCGTCGCCTCCATCAACCAGTGGGGTTCCGTGGCCGAAGACCTCGGCGGCAGCAACGTCGAAGTCACCAACATCATGACCAAGACCAACGTCGAGGCGCACGATTACGAGCCACCAGCCAGGATGTCGCCAAGTTCGGCACCGCCAAGGTAGCCGTAGTCAACGGCGCCGATTACGACCCGTGGGCCACCAAGCCGCCCAGCCGACCAAGGCCACGCTGGTCACCGCCGCCGAAACCGCCGGCATCAAGGAAGGCGACAACCCGCACGTCTGGTTCTCCGCCAAGGTGCGTTCCAACACCGCCGACGCCATCACCGCCGCCTACCAGAAGGCCGACCCGAGCCACAAGGACGACTACGCCAAGCTCAACAAAGAATGGCACGCCAAGGAAGACCAGCTTGAGTCCAAGATCAAGGAGACTTCCGCCAAGACCGAGGGCCTGCCGTACGCCGCCACCGAATCCGTGGCTGGTACCTGGCCGACGACCTCAAGATGACCGACGCCACTCCGAAGGGCTACGCCCAGGCCTCCGCCAACGAGAGCGAGCCGACCCCGGCCGACATCAAGGACTTCCAGGACACCCTGAAGGCCGGCTTCATCAAGATGTTCGTCTTCAACAGCCAGGAAGCAAACTCCACTACTGACCAGATCACCGGTGCCGCCAAGGACGCCAACGTGCCGATCGTGGAGCTCGCCGAGCAGATGCCGAAGCAGTACACCAACCTGCTCGACTGGATGAGCGCACTGGTCGACCAGTTCGCCGCCGCCGTGAAGTAATGCGGCAGTAGCCGTCAATCCGCAACAGCGATAAGGGGAATAATCAAGTCAGATAGCGAGGCGTTGTCTAGGGGAGAACAGAACACTTCGCTATCAGGGATAGGCTCCTTATATATCAGGGTGCTTCGGGGATGTCCCGAGGCACCCTTTGCGTTAGGGTGAATAGTTAGGAAACGGTAAGAAAAATAGTGGAACTATGGATTTTCCAAGGTTCAGCGGCAACAATATGCCCTTGAAAAGTCACATACGGAAACAGGCGAATGAGCGAGAACACTAGTAATACCACCACAGTGAAACCCATTTCAAGCTTTGGGCCAAAAGGTCGAAGCCAATGAAGTCACGCCCCAACACCCCCACAAGCCCTTCCCCGGCTGGGTGTACGGCGTGCTCTTCGTTATCTTCGACATCATTGTCGTGACGGCGCTCGAAGTGGGCGTTTCGTCCAGCTCCACCCGTGTGCAGCTGTCCAGTCCGACCGTCGGATTCGGCTTCGTGAGCAAGATGTGGACCGACGGCAATTTCGTATTCGTGCTCAACGTGATACTTGTCGCGTTGCTGTACCTCATGTTGCTGATGCTGTTCAACCGGTTCTGGACGGCAAGCATCGTGATTCTCGCGGTCGGAATCATCGTGGCCGCCATCGAACATTTCAAGGTCGAGATCCGTTACGAGGCCATTCTGCCCGCCGATCTAGGCTTCCTTGGCTCGAACACCGGCAACATGCTCACCTTCATTCCGGCCGGTGCGCATGTGACCATCCTCGTGGCACTCGGCGCGTTCGCCGTACTGCTCGCGCTGATTCTGGTGCTGCGTCATTTCGATGGGCGCAAAGGTCGCATGATTCGTACGGATAACCTGAGCCTGAACCTCACCTCCCGTCTGATTCTTCTGCTGCTGCCGATTCTGGTGTTCGCGTTGTACTGCATTCATGTGAGCACCACCGATTCGCTGGCCAACAAGTTCTCCCGCGCCTTGGGAGACACGCCATCCATGTGGGATTCCGTGTATGACGCGCAGCGCAATGGTCCGCTCGTGGCCTTCACCCGCCAGCTCAACCCGAAGATCATGGACAAGCCGAGCAACTACTCCGAGGAGACCATGAAGAAGGTCGCCGCTCGCTATCAGAAGGAAGCGGAGACAATCAACGCCTCCCGCACCAACAACCTCACTGATTCGACAGTGGTGTACGTGTTGTCCGAATCCTTCTCTGACCCGAGCCGCGTGCCGGGACTGAAGACCAATAAGGATTCGATGCCCAACATCCGCAAGATCAAGGCGGGCACCACCTCCGGCCTGATGCTCTCCTCCGGCTACGGCGGAGGTACGGCCAATCTCGAATACATGGGACTTTCCGGCCTGAGCATGGCCAATTTCGAGTCCTCCCTGTCCAGCCCGTACCAGCAGCTGGTCCCGAGCCAGCATTGGACTCCCACCATCAACCAGCTGTGGGGCGCGCCCGTCAACTCGCTCGGCTACCACCCGTACGAATCCAGCATGTACTCGCGTGCCACGAACTACAAGAAGTTCGGCTTCTCGCACTTCTACACGTTGACCGGTCCGGACGTGATCAAGTATCAGGACAAGATCGACGAGTCGCCGTACGTCTCTGATAAGTCTTCCTATGATTCTGCGTTGGAAGGCATCAAGTCCGGCAAGACGAACAAGTTCATTCAGATCATTACCATGCAGAATCACATGCCCTACCGCGAGTGGTATGAGAATAACGACTACACCGCCGAATCCACCACGGGTACGCCGCTGGGTGATGATGAACAGCAGTCGATTGAGACCTATCAAAAGGGTGTGGAGATTACCGATCAGGCCACTCAGGAGTTCCTGAATGAACTGGATGCGCTGGATAAGCCCGTCACCGTGGTGTTCTATGGCGACCACTTGCCGGGCATCTACTCGTCCGCCAGCGAGGATGACAACAACTCCTTGGCCCTGCACCTGACCGATTACTTCATCTGGTCGAATAAGGCTTCCAGCTCCCAAGGCAATAAGGCAAGCGATGCAGCCTACTCCTCGCCGAACTTCTTCGTGGCGCAGGCCGCCGATCACATGAACGCCAAGGTCAGCCCGTATCTGGCGTTCCTGACCGAAATGCATTCCAAGATCGCCGCCATGGAACCGCCTGTGGTCAACAAGATCCAAGGCTGGGATCGTATCCCCGAAGGCCAGAACATCTATCTTGATCAGAACGGCAACCCGATGTCCACCGATGACTTCGACAAGGAAACCAAGCAGTTGCTTGCCGACTACAAGCTCATCCAATACGACATCACCGCCGGCAAAAACTACCTCAAAGACACGGACTTTATGACGCTGCCGTAAAGCAGACAGCCTAGTAGGCTGTCTGTAGGCAGCGTGCGAGCCGACAGACGAGCCAGCAAGGCGCGGGGCGTAGCCCGTCCAAAATTGCAGTAGCGCTGCCGTAAAGCAGGGGGTGCTTTCATGACGAACCAGACTTCGAACAACTGAAGAAGACTTACGAATCCGGTCGTACCCGGCCGCTGGCATGGCGCCGCGCGCAGCTGAACGCACTACGCCGTCTGGTTACGGAGAACCGTGATGCCTTTGTCTCCTCGGCTATGGCTGACTTGGGCAAGCCCGCGGCTGAAACCGTGCTCATGGAACTGAACCTGGTGCTGGTGAAGCACAGTTCGTGCGCAATCGTCTGAGCCTTTGGACCGCCCGGCATCCCAAAGCGATGCATTGGATGTTGCAGCCGGCTGCCGGATGGACGATTGCCGAGCCCAAAGGCGTGGTGCTCATCATTTCACCGTGGAATTATCCGGTGCTGCTGGCCTTGGAACCAATGCTGATGCGCTCGCTGCCGGTAACGCCGTCTGCTTGAAACCGTCCGAGCTTTCACCGAATACGTCCAAGCTCCTTGCTGAGTTGGTGCCGCAATACCTTGACTCCGAGGCCGTGCGCGTGGTCGAAGGCGGGCCCAAGGAAACCGGCGAACTGCTGAAATGCCCGTTCAACCACATCTTCTATACCGGTGGCGGCCACGTCGGCAAAATCGTCATGCGCGCGGCGGCCGAGCATCTGACGCCGGTCACGCTGGAACTCGGCGGCAAGTCGCCATGCTTTGTGGATCGCACTGCGGACATCAATGTGGCTGCACGCCGCATTGCGTGGGGCAAATTCACCAATGCCGGGCAGACTTGCGTGGCACCCGACTATGTGCTCGCCACGCCGGATGTGGCCGAGGCTCTGGCCGAGCGCATCGCCGTAGCCATCACCGAATTCTATGGCGAAGATCCGAAGGCCTCGCCTGATTTTGGTCGTATTATCAACGATCGTCATTTTGAACGACTGTGCAAGCTATTGCCGGTCGCACCGTGCCGCCTGAGGAGCCGAGCTCGCCGCTGGTGCAGGTGGCATCGGCGGTAGGCGCGGCCATGGATATGGTTGGGCGGCGCTTCAATGCCGTGACTACTGGGCGCGGTGGCGCGGGGGAGATGGCCGGCAGCGCGAACAATGCGGCGAAGCCGACGGCCGGTTCGAATATGGCAGCCGCTGATGATGGTGCGACTGCCTCGGCCGCTGTCGAGCCGAGCGAGATTCACAAGGTGCCCGGCGTGTTCGACCTGGCCGGTCGAATCGTTTGCGGCGGCAAGGTCGATCGTGCCGCCCGGTATATCGCGCCTACCGTGCTGTACGGTACGTCGCCAGATGCGCCAGTAATGAAGGAGGAGATTTTCGGGCCGATTCTGCCGATTCTGGTGGTCGAGGATGCCGAGTCCGCAATCCGATTCATCAACAAGCGGTCCCGGCCGTTGGCTGCATATGTGTTCTCGCGCGATCACGAGGTTCGGCTGACTTTCGAACGTCAGACCAGCTCCGGAGCCTTGGGATATTCGCTGCCGTTGGGCCATCTGCTGTCCAGCCGGTTGCCGTTCAGTGGCGTGGGCGCGTCCGGCATCGGCACCTACCACGGCAAAGCAGGCTTCCTCACCTTCAGCCACGTCAAAACCGTGGTTACCAAGCCGCAGTTCCCCGACACTCTGCGCCTCGTGTACCCGCCCTTCAATGAAGCCAAGGCCAAACTGTTCGACATCATCGCCAAATTCAGCTAGCGTGATATCGCTCGCTGATATTGGGTGATGGCGTTGTCATAGTGACGTTCGCTGTCCCGGTAATTACGTCAATCGATTGATTCGTGTACCGGGCCAGATTTTTCTGTCCTAGTATTTGATTTCGGGTCATTTTTGTTTACCGGGACAAAACTGACGCCGGAAGTATCGTCCGCGTATTACGAAAATGGCGGAATAGTGCGGTTTCGTATGGAAGGGAATTTCAAATATTCCTATATTCGAGGGGTTCAGCTGTCCTGGTTTGCGAAAAAGAGCCGAAATCGGCTACCGGGACAGAAAAATCTGGCCCGGTAGCCACGTCAATCGATTGACATGTCTGCCAAGCCAAAAATATGCAGCAGATGCGTCGCTTCTGTTACTTCAGGCTTTGAAGCCGATGTCGTGGCGGTAAAACAGTCCGCGCAGCTCGAGCTTGTCGATGATTGCGTAGACCTTGTCCTGGGCGGACTTGATGTCCGGAGCGGAGGTTTCGACGAGCAGCACGCGGCCAGAGTTGGCCACAAGGTTACCGTGCTCGTCAGAGGCGACGCCGGCGTAGTAGACGTGCGAATCCTCGTCGACTTCGATTTCGGGCACACGGGCACCCCTGATGACGTTCTCCGGGTAGCCGTTGGAGGCGATGACCACGCCGAGGGTGGCGTTGGACTCATCCAGGTGAATTCGGGGGTTTCGCCGTCGAGAATGGCGGAGATGCCGGCACCGAGGTCGGAGGTGAGCTTCGGGAGCACGACTTCGGTTTCCGGGTCGCCGAAGCGGGCGTTGAATTCGATGACCTTCGGGCCGTCGGCGGTGGCGATCAGACCGGCGTACAGGATACCGGTGAATGGCGTACCTTCCTCGGCCATGCCTTCGACGGTGGGGCGCACGATTTTCTCGATGGCCTCGTCGACCACGGACTGCGGAATCTGCGGCACCGGGCTGTAGGCACCCATGCCACCGGTGTTCGGACCCTCGTCGCCATCGTGGGCGCGCTTGTGATCCTGGGAGATGGGCATCGGCCAGAAATCGGTGCCGTTGACAAAGCTCATCAGGGAGAATTCCTGGCCGTCCAGGAAGTCCTCGATAACGACCTTGGCACCGGCGGAGCCGAAGCGATGGTCGATGAAGATGTCTTCGAGTGCGCGCTGGGCGGTGTGCTCGTCCATGGCCACGGTCACGCCCTTGCCTGCCGCCAGACCGTCGGCTTGATGACAATCGGGGCACCGTGCTCGTGTACGTAGTCCTGCGCCATCTCGAGATCGCTGAAGGTCTTGTATTGGGCGGTCGGGATGTTGTGTCGGTCCATGAGCTGCTTGGCGAAGTCCTTGGAGCCTTCAATCTGGGCGGCGGCCTTGGACGGGCCGAACGCCTTGATGCCGGCGGCGGCGAAATCGTCCACGATGCCTTCGATCAGCGGGACTTCCGGGCCTACGAACACCCAGTCATAACCATTGTTCTTCACGAATTCGATAAGTGCGGCGTGATTCGACTGGCTCAGCTGCGTGGTGTGGATACCGTCCTTGAGCATGCCCGGGTTGCCGGGAGCCACGGTGACTTCGTCGATGCTCGGTGCCTTGAGCAGCGTGTAGGCAATGGTGTGCTCGCGCGCGCCGGAGCCGATAACCAATACTTTCTGACCCATGTTGTTCCTTTCCTGCGGAAAGCGAGTTACTTCAGTACGATTTGCGTGCCGGTGGTGTCGGCGGTGATGGAGCCGAGCACGTAGGCGGGCTCGTTGTTGTCGGCGAGCAGCTTCAGCGCCTCGTCCTTGCGAGCGGGGTCGATGGCCAGCACCATGCCGATGCCCATGTTGAAGATGTTGTACATCTCCTTATGATCGATGTTGCCGGCCTTCTCCAGCACGTCGAAGATCGGGAGCACGGGCCAGGTGCCGAGCTCGATTTCGGCGGCCAAGCCGTCCGGAATCATGCGCGGGATGTTCTCGATGAAGCCGCCGCCGGTGATGTGGGCCACGCCCTTGACCACGCCCGCCTTGAACAGGGAGAGAGGGCCTTGACGTAGATCTTGGTGGGGGTGAGCAGCACGTCGCCGAGCTTTTCGCCGCCCAGCTCGTCGAGTTCGGTGTCCACGGTGTAGCCGGCCTGCTCGAACAGGGCCTTGCGCACCAGGGAGAAGCCATTGGAGTGTACGCCGGTGGAGGCAGGCCGATGAGCACGTCGCCTTCAGCGATGGTGGAACCGTCCACGATGGCGGACTTTTCGGCAACGCCGACCGAGAATCCGGCGAGATCGTATTCGTCTTCGTCGTACATGCCCGGCATTTCGGCGGTTTCGCCGCCGACCAGCGCGGAACCGGCCTGTACACAGCCGTCGGCCACACCGGCCACGACCTGCTCAAGCAGTGCCGGGTCGTTCTTGCCGCAGGCGATGTAGTCAAGGAAGAACAACGGCTCGGCGCCCTGGGCGGCGATGTCGTTGACGCACATGGCCACGCAGTCGATGCCGATGGTGTCGTGCTTGTTGGCCAGCTTGGCGACCATGAGCTTGGTGCCCACGCCGTCGGTGCCGGAGATGAGAACCGGCTCCTTGTAGCCCAAGGAGGCCAGATCGAACAGGCCGCCGAAGCCGCCGATGCCGCCGACCACGCCGGGGCGGTTCGTGCGGGCCACGTGCGACTTGATGCGCTTGACGACTTCGTACCCGGCTTCGACGCTCACGCCGGCGTTCTCATATGCTTTTGGCATTTGGTTGGCCTTTCTACTTATTTTGGCTCCCCTCTGGAGGGGAGCTGTCGGCAAAGCCGACTGAGGGGAGCATGCGCCTCTGGTTCAAAGAATTGTTATTGAGCGGATTGGTGGTGAGCTATTCGGCGTCCGGCTGCACGGTGTTGTACTCGTTGCCGATGTACTTGCTCTTGTACAGCGCGAATTCAGGCAGACGCACACGGTCCTCGGGCGTGAGGGACTTCAGGAAGTCGGCCTCGTAGTCGTCGAGCGCAGTGGGGTAGTCGCCGTTGAAGTAGGCGACGCACAGGCCACCGTATGGGGCGTCGGCGTTCAGTCCGATGGATTCGACCAGACCGTCGAGCGAAAGGTAGGCCAAGGAATCCGCGCCGATGTATTCACGGATTTCCTCCACGCTCATCTTGGCTGCGATGAGTTCCTTGGTGGTGGAGATATCGATGCCATAGAAGCAGGGGTACTTCAGCGGCGGGGAGCTGATGCGCATATGCACTTCAGCGGCGCCGGCTTCCTTGAGCAGCTGCACGATGCGCTTGGACGTGGTGCCGCGCACGATGGAATCATCGATAACGATAACGCGCTTGCCTTTAACCACGCTGCGCACAGCAGAGAGCTTCATACGCACACCCTGCTCGCGCAGTTCTTGCGTGGGCTGAATGAAGGTGCGGGCCACATACTGGTTTTTGATTAGACCCATTTCGTTGGGCAGGCCTGCTGCTTCCGCATAGCCGGATGCGGCGGACAATGAGGAGTTCGGCACGCCGATAACCATATCGGCCTCCACCGGGGATTCGGCGGCGAGACGTGCGCCCATGCGCTTGCGGGCGGAGTGCACGTTGACGCCATAGATATCGGAATCCGGGCGGGCGAAGTAGATGTACTCCATCGAGCAGATGGCCAGCTGCGTGTTGTTGGTGTACTGCACGATCTTGTAGCGTGATCGTTGACCACCACGATTTCACCCGGGCGAATGTTGCGCACCAGCTCGCGCCGACGACATCCAGTGCGCAGGTTTCGGAGGCGAGCACGTAGGCGCCGTTCTTCATCTTGCCGAGGGAGAGCGGGCGGAAGCCGTTCGGTCGAGTGCGCCGATCATGGCGTCTTCGGTCATCAGCAGGTAGGCGAAACCGCCATGCACCGTGTTGAGCGCTTCCTTGAGCTTGTCCATAAAGGTGCGCTGCATCGAACGGCGAATCAAGTGCATCAGCACTTCGGTGTCGGAGTTCGAATGGAAGATGGCGCCTTCGTCTTCAAGCTTGCGGCGCAGTGACGGGCAGTTCGTCAGGTTGCCGTTATGGCACAGAGCCACGTCGCCGTCATGGAAGCGGAAGATGAACGGCTGGATGTTGTCTGTGGTGCCCGAGCCGGCCGTTGCGTAACGCACGTGCCGATGGCGCAATTGCCCTTCAGTCGTTCGATTTCGCGCTCATCGCCGAACACCTGGGTGAGCAGGCCGAGTCCGCGATGACCGATGAGATGACCGTTATCGTTGGAGACGATGCCGGCACCTTCCTGACCGCGATGCTGCAGCGCGTGCAGGCCAAAATAGGTGAGTCGTGAGGCGTCGGGGTGGCCCCATACGCCGAAGATGCCACATTCCTCGTGAATGTCTTCGAGTTCAGCCGACAAGCCAAAGCTCCTTTTTCAAACAGGGGATTAACTATCTATCAACCCTACCAATCGGCGGCTACATCGCGTGTTGTGGGTGGTGGAACTTGTTGGGGTTTGCGGACGCGGTTTAAGCACCAGATCAGTCAAGTATGAATAGTGGCTTAGGATTTTGGCCTTTCGCTGTTTGTGGTGGGTGGTTGTGGTGTGGGGTGATGCCGACGGGTAGGTTGGAAGCATGGATACCTCTTACCTGTTCACCGCCGCATTACCTGGTGCTCCACTTTGTGCTCAAGCGTGATACCGAATTGTCGGTGTGACGTGATCGGTTGACTTTCGTCAACGCAATTTGAAAGGCTCCGACGGTATTATCCGTCGGAGCCTTTCGTCGTATGAATCCGGTGCTTGTTTTTCGGCTTCGTCTCAGTGCCTGAAATGGCTGAAGAACTCGATGGTCTCGGGATCCTGCGACTCGTCCATCACCTCAGCGGGTGTGCCGTTCTCGGCGATGACGCCGTGACGGAGCAGTACGATGCGGTCGGCCGCTTCGTGGGCGAAGCTCATTTCGTGCGTGGCCATGAGGATTGTGGTGCCTTGGGCCTTTAACTCGGCAACCATGTTGAGCACTTCGCCGACCAGCATCGGATCAAGAGCGGATGTGATCTCGTCAAGCAGCAGCAGTTCCGGGTCGGTCATCAGTGCGCGCGCAATCGCCACGCGCTGCTGCTGGCCGCCAGAGAGCTGATCGGGGTAGGCACTGGCTTTATCGCGCATGCCGATGCGTTCAAGCAGTTCCATAGCGCGGGTTTCGGCGCGATCCTTGCTCCAGTGGTGAACCTTGATTGCGGCAAGGGTCACGTTCCTGAGCACCGACATGTGGGGGAAGAGGTTGAACTGCTGGAACACCACGCCGATACGTGCGCGAATCTTGTCCTGGTCGGCACGCGGGTCGGTGATATCGGTATTGCCCAGCCAAATCTGGCCGTCATCGACCTGTTCAAGCAGGTTGACGCATTTCATCAATGTGGATTTGCCTGAACCGGAAGGCCCCAGCAAAGCCACCACCTCATGTTGGTGAATGTCAAAGGAAATGCCACGCAGCACCTGCGTGTTTCCAAAGGATTTGCGCACGTCATCAAGACGCAGCACCGTCTTGTTGCTCACGGGGGAGTCACTCGCCTCGGTGGTGATATTGGTCATTTCGCTCATACCGTTCCTCCGCTGAGTTCGCGCTTACGCAGACGTTCCGTGTACCAGTCGTTCAGCAGGATGAACGGCACGCTCATCAGGATGAACAGCAGGCTGGCGACCACATACGGCGTGAAGTTGTAGGTGCTGGCCACGTCGATCTGTGCGGCGCGCACGGCATCCACCGCACCCAGCACGGAAATCAGGCCGACGTCCTTTTGCATGGAGATGAAGTCATTCATCAGTGCGGGCGCCACTTTGCGCAATGCCTGAGGAATGACGATCAGTCGGGTCGTCTGGCCGGAGGTCAGGCCCAACGAGCGGGCCGAGGCTCGCTGAGAAGGATGTACGTCGTTAAAACCGGCACGCAGCACCTCGGAGACGTAGGCGCTGTATCCCATTACCACTGCAATGGTGCCGAGTACCGAGGGATCGATACGGCCGAACAAGCCTAGCCGGGAATGCCGAAACCGATTAGATACAGCACGACGATAATAGGCACGCCGCGCATCACAGTCGTGTAGATCAATGCCAGGATACGCAGCGGGAACAGAATAGGGGAGCGGCTGGTGCGCACCAGCGCGATCAGCGTGCTCAGAATCGCCACGCCGACCACTGCGACGAGCAGAACGCGGATGTTGAGCCATAGGCCGTCAAGCACATGGGGAAACGATTTGACGAAGTATTCGCCGGAGAAGAAGGTCTCCTTGACTCGTGGCCAGCCGGGGGAGAGCTTCAAGCCGATGACGATGACCACCACGAACACAATGGTGCTGATCAGACTGGTAATCGTCGATTGAATTTGCTGATGAACACGATATTGGCGTCGTTCGAGCTCGACCTGACTTACCTCGTGTCCGTCAGGGGCATTGTGCTGCCTGGTTTCGGTTGGTGCTGCGGTCATGTGATGAATGTCGCTCGCTTCCTGAATGCCGGGATGGCCGGGTGCCACAGGAAAATTCCCGCAGCGCCCGGCCAAGGTGTTGTGACCTTATGATGTAAGCCTACTTCACTTACTTCTTCAGTTCGGTCAGGTCGGTGGTGTACTCGGCCAGCCACTTGTCCTGAAGCTTCTTGATGGTGCCGTCGGCGTTCAGGTCATCCACTGCCTTGGTCACGGCTGCAGTCAGCTTGGAATCCTTCGGCAGCACGATGCCCATGCCGCTCTTGTCTTCGGAGTCAGGCAGACGGCCGAGCACCTTGGCGTCCTTGACCTGCTCGGACTGCACCATGTACACGCATTCCACGGTGCTGGTGACCAGTGCGTCGATCTGACCGGCGTCAAGTGCCTGAGCCAGTGCGGCATCATCATTGAACGTCTGGATGTCGTCCTTGATGTTCGCCTTGGCGTAGTCGTAGGCAAGGGTGCCGACCATGACGCCCACGGTCGCATCCTTCAGATCGGATACCTTGGTGGCGTTGGCGAACTTGCTGTCTTTCTTGACCACGACGGACTGGCTGTCGTTGTAGTAGCTGGACGAGAAGTCAACGGCCTTCTTGCGCTCGTCGGTGATGCCGAACTGCTGGATGTTGAAATCCCAGTCCTTGGCGCCGGGAGCGATGGCGGTGTCGAATGCGGTGCGGGTCCACACCACGTCGCTCTTCTTGAAACCGAGCTTGTCGGCCACTGCGTAGGCGACGGCCGCCTCGTAGCCCTCACCGCTTTCCGGCTTGTCGTTCATAACCCACGGCTCGTAGGCCGGCTGTCCGGTGGCGATGGTCAGCTTGCCCGGCTTGTACGTCTGCTGGGTGATGTCGTCCGAATCGGTGGAATTGGATGCGGTGGACTGGCCGGAACCGCAGGCTGCGGTGAACGACAGAGCAGGATGCTGGCGGTGGCCGCAATGGTACGGACGATGTGTCGCTTATTGAACATGGGTTTCCTCTCCTCAAGTGCTCGTCATGCACACGGTTCAAACCGTGCTTGATGCATTCGCGCCAATTGTATGGCTATTGGGTTACAAAACATCGATATTTTCGGATGCTGGCTATCGCCATTGCTTATGGCCGACTAGAGCCGCGCAATCTGGCGCGTAAGCGGACGGATATCTCATATTGGCGCAGAGCGAAATGGCGTTCACTGTTCGAGTGTGAAGCCGTCGAATACGAATCCCGGACTGACCACACAGGAGACCAGCGCATCGCCCTGGCCTGGCACTGTGCGCTGCCAGACGCCAGCCGGTACGACCGCATGTCCCGATACGGTTACGTCGGCCTGATCGGTGGTGATGCCGGAACCCAAGGTGATTACGGTTCGCTTGGATTCGTCGGATTCCGGAGTCTCGTCGCTGCCGCCGAGCTCCAGTTTGACCGATGCCGGGCCATGCCACAGCCAGACCTCATCCGCATCGACCTTATGCCAGGCGCTGGCATCTCCCTCGGGCAGCAGGAAGTAAATCAGTGACGATAGCGGTCGCTTGAGGCCTCATCCGTGTGCGGGGATTGCCAGTCACGCGTGTACCAGCGCCTCGGGGTGGGTTTCCAGTCCAAGGCGTTCCACTATGGACCGGGCGTATGGACTCATGTCTTGCAAAGCGACGCTCATAATGAGATCTCCTGTTCTTGGCGGGTTTGCTGGTTTTTGGCTTCTTGATATCAGGTCAGGTCAGCGGTGTCACCAGGCGTTGTTGTAGGCTTCGCGCCCGGATATCACCGTGGCTCGGTTCGTGCCTGCGCCGTGCCTCACCAGTGTTTCCAGCGTTTCTTCGATGCCGGCCGGAGATGATGTGTCGACGGGGATGTCGAAGAACGCGAAATCAGCCAATGCGCCCGCGTTGATTTGTCCAATGCGGTTGCGGCCCACGTGCATGCCCATGGAGGCGGCGCCGCCCAGCGTCATCATACGAATCAGGCGATGTGTCAGATCGTCGCTGGCATAGCCTTGTTCGCGGGCCAGGTCGTAAAGCATCGACACATCATCAAGCAGATCGAGGGTCGGCGTGCTGGAGAGCGAATCGGTGCCCACGCTTACCAGATTGCCTTCCTCGAGGTATTCGCGCACCGGTGCATCTTTGCCGGTGTTGGTAATGCGATTCGATCGGGGGCACAAGGCCACGCCCACGCCGCGCTGACGTAGAATACGCCGATCCTCGCCATTGGCCCACACGCCGTGTGCAATGTGCACATCCGGTCCAAGCGAGCCAAGCTGATCGACGAACTGGATGGCGGAGGCGCCTTTGCCCACTTCCTTGAGCTGCCGGTAGCTTTCCCAATCGTGGTCACTCCAGTCGGCCGCCGAATAAGTGGTGAGCACCGGCGGATAAGTGCCGGCCTCGAGCGGGGTCTCCGCCAGATGGATATGCAGTCGCATGTTCAGCTGACGAGCAATGTCTGGAAGATCAACGAACGGTTCGGACTCCAGCGTATACGGAGCATGCGGCTGATGCCGAGGTTTGGCAGCTGCTCCTCGTTCATCCGGCGCAACTGCCGGATGAGCTCAGTGCGGCCCTTTTCCATCCATTCGGCGTTGTGCCAGCCATTACCTCCCAATAAGCGATGCCGTGCATGCCCTGCGAAGCCAGCGCGCCGGCGGCGTCCAAATCGGTGACGATGTCTGCGGCGGCCGTCGTTCCCGATTCGACCATCTGGCGAGCGCCGTCCTCGGCCCACTGCTTCCATGGCTGGGTCTTCTGCGCCTCGGCGTACACCTCGTTGAATGCCAGTTCCCAGGCGCGGAACCGATCGTAGGTGCCTTGCCCGACCTGCACCATGCCGCTGTACTGCAGATGAGTGTGCGCGTTGATCAATCCGGGGGTGAGCACCCCATCCCAATGCCGTTCATGGATGGTGCCGTGAGCCGTCATTTCCTGCTTCAGCGCCTTCAGCACCCAGCGGCGTTTACCTACATGAACCACGCGGTCGCCATGTATGGCAACTGCGCCATCGATGATGACGGGGCCCGTCACGGGATGATGAGTTTGGCGGAATACAGTGTCACATCATCGATAAGCTCGGTATCGACGGTCGGCCAGGTGTTGTCGGTCATATTCTCCTCGCTGCGTTGTGTTCGGTGCCGTGTCTATGGCTATCGGTCGGCGTTCTCTCGGTCGTTTTCCGCGAATCTGGTCAGTCGCCAATTGTAGCCGTTGTCCTCCACGGCATGGCTGGCTCGGTATCCGCGCGCCTTGAGCGCGCTGGCGGCGATGCGCTGGTCGGTCGCTGCGTCAAGTCTGATAAGCGTGTGATCCAGTGTGCTCGATGTTCCAGAAGATATGCGACGGCGCTGGCCTGTACGGCGAAGCTCAGATCCATGATCTCGATTGGATTGCCGCCTCCCACCGTGTAGTTCACGCCATCGCCGTCGGCGATTAGCGTGAGCGTTGGTCCGTCGGGAACATTGAGTTGCACGGTGTCCCTGTTGACCTGTGGGGTGAAGTCGCTTACCTCGTCCAAGGCGATTTCGTTGGCGATGCCGCCGATCACTGCGAGCGCCGCGCCTCGTGCATTGCGCGCATGTGCTCAAGTGTGACCGTATGTCTCACGCCAGTGGCGGACACCACCATATCCGCGCAGGGGAGTGCCTCGTCAATGTCTTGTGCGGCGAAGCGTCGAACACCGCTTTGAGTGAAGCCACTGGATCGATATCGCAGATGGTGACTTCGGCGCCAAGCGCGCGAATGCGCCGTGCGAAGCTTGGCCGACCGGGCCGTAGCCGATGACGGTGACGTTCTTACCGTCGAATGCATGCTCGCCGAGAATGCGCTGCATGGTGGTCACGCATGTCTCCCCAGTGCCGTGGGCGTTGTCGAATCCGGTTTTCAGCACACTGTCGTTAACGGCTACGACCGGGTAGGTGAGGCTCCCGCTTCCTGCATCTGCTGGAACGCGCGTACGCCGCTGGTCGTTTCCTCGGCCACTCCAATGAGGTTCGCCGTGAGTTCGGGGCGTTCGAGCGAAGCGAGACGGGCGAAGCTGGCACCATCGTCGATGATGATGTCCGGCTGTATTTCGTCCAGCAGGTGCAGGGCCGCCTCGTGCGCCTGTTCCGCGGTCCAGTCTCGGCTGGATTCGACCGTGATTCCTTCCCGGCGCAGCTGTTCCGCCACTCGGGGATCCGTGGAATCCGGGCCGCAATATACGCCGACGATTGCGCCGGCGGCCTTAAGCTTGCGCAGCAGAATCGCGGTCTTTGGCTCCAGTATCAGACAGACGGCAATACGAATGCCTGAGAAATCGACGCGAGTGGTGAGGCTATCCATGGTGTCGCGTAATACCGGCATGTGCTGTTCCGCGTACTCCATTGCCTCCAGTCCGCTTGCCTTGCGCATATCGGTGATGGAATCGATGCTTTGTGTGCCGTCGCATAGGAATTCCTCGTTGTGCTCGTCGGTCATCGTGGCATCTTCGAAGGTCATGCCCCATTGCTGGGCCTGAGACTTGATTTCGGCATGCTTCTGTGCTCCGGAATCGCGAGTCGGGCTCCTGCCAGTGATCGATTCGTCTTCTGGGATCGGGCTGCCGCCCACGCTGCAAAATCGCTGTCTGCTGTAATGCTTTTCTTCATATTCCCCATGGTACGCATGCATGCCGCTGCTCCGCCGCTGCGCGTGTGGCGTGGGTGAAGAGCGTGCTTGGGCGCGTTGCGTGCGTCGACTTCGGCAGCTTCGAACAGGCATGTTGCATCGAACAAATGTTCGACTGTGTTGATATGCTGGTTGGGCCAGCGGTGGTAAGGAGGTGATGGCGATGGGCAGCGGAACGGTATCGACGCAACGCGAGCATACCTATATTGCCATTGATCTCAAGTCCTTCTATGCCTCGGTGGAGTGCGTGGCTCGTGGGCTCGACCCGTTGACCACGCATCTGGTGGTGGCCGATGAAACCCGCACCGATAAGACAATATGTTTGGCGGTCTCACCCTCGCTGAAGAACTATGGCATTCCTGGCCGTGCGCGGCTATTCGAGGTAAAACAGCGCCTGAATGGAGTCAACATCGAGCGCGCGGTCCATGCTCCCGGCGGCCGATTAATCGGGGAGTCCTGCGATGCGTGCGACCTGGAACGCTCGCCGGGGCTCAAAGCCTCGATGGTCATCGCCAAGCCGCGCATGGCGCACTATCTGGAAATCAGCGGGCAAATATATGGCATCTACCTCAAATACGCCGCACCCGAGCACATCCATGTCTACTCGATTGACGAGGTGTTCATCGACGCCACGCCATATCTGCGCTCGCTGGGTATGGGGCCGCATGCGATGGCGCGAACCATCGTGCGCGAAATCCTCACCAAAACCGGCATCACCGCCACTGCCGGCATCGGCTCCAACATGTATCTGGCCAAAGTCGCCATGGATATCGTCGCCAAGCACATGCCCGCCGACAAGGACGGCGTGCGCGTGGCCGAACTGAATGAAATGTCATATCGTCGGCTGCTTTGGGATCATCGTCCGCTCACCGATTTTTGGCGGGTTGGGCGCGGCTATGCCAAGAAGCTCGAGCATGCCGGACTGATGACCATGGGCGATATCGCCCGATGCTCGGTGGGTCGTGCTTCGGATTACTACAACGAAGACCTGCTGTATCGCATGTTCGGTGTCAATGCCGAACTGCTCATCGACCATGCGTGGGGCTGGGAGCCGTGCGAAATCGCGGATATCCGATCCTATGAGCCAGGTGCGCACAGCATTAGCAGTGGGCAGGTGCTCACCGGCCCCGCCGACTATGCCACGGCCCGGCTGATCACCAAGGAGATGGCTGATGCGCTGGCCCTCGATCTGGTCGATAAAAGCGTGCTGACGAACCGACTGACGCTCGCCGTCGGCTATGACATCGGCAGTCTTGATTCGTCAAAGCTCGATTCGTGCGCTGATTATGCGATGAAACGTGCCGCTGAGCGGGCGGCGAAAAGCTATCAAGGCCGGTGACCATCGACCGATTTGGGCGCAAGGTGCCCAAGAGCGCGGTCGGGTCGATTGGTTTGGGTGATTTCACCTCGTCGTCGGCACGTATTCGTGAGGCTATGACGATGTTGTACGAGCGCATTGTGGATTCACGCTTGCTTGTGAGGCGGTTGACCGTCATCGCCGATGATGTGGCCACTCCGGAGGAGCTGGCCGCCGGCAAACGCTATGAACAGCTCGACTTGTTCGGTGATGACGGGGCCCAATCGTATGGATCCGATTCCACCAGCGAAAAAGATGGAGAGCATGATATCCAGCGTGCGCTGCTGGATGTGAAACGTAAATTCGGCCGCAACGCCGTCATCAAAGCCATGGACATGGAAGACGGTGCCACCGGTCAGGACCGCAACCGTCAGATCGGAGGCCATCGCGCATGACCCTGCAAGAGACCCGTGCGTACGACGACATCATCAACCTGCCACACCATCAGTCGCGCAAGCATCCGCACATGTCCCGCCACCAGCGGGCCGCGCAGTTCATGCCGTTCGCGGCCCTGACCGGCTACAACCAAGTCATCGAGCAAACAGCAAAAAACGCCGAAACCGCCATCGCTCAGGCCGAAGCCCAAGGCGATACCGATTTCGGCGCTTGACAATCGCTCTCGTTGGAGGAAGTCTCAGATTCGTCAGCCTACGTGACGTTCGAAGCGGTGGAAGCCGGTGATCTTGTCGATTTCGGCCATCGCGTCAGCCGGAATCACAAAGCCCGCGGCCTTCATGTTGTTCTCCAGTTGGCTGGGCTTGGAGGCGCCGGCGATCACACAGCTGATCTCCGGGTGCTGCAGGATCCATGCCATGGAAAGCACCGGCAGGTTCGTGCCGAGCTCGTCGGCCACCTTGCGCAGCTGCTCGACCTTGTCGAGGTTCTCATCGGTCAGCAGATCGTTGATCTGGTGGTCGGACTGCCACGTGGCGCGAGAACCGGCCGGCAGCGGCTGACCCTTGCGGTACTTGCCGGTCAGCAGACCCTGCGCGAGCGGGGAGAACGTGGTGATGCCGATGCCGAGCTTGCGGCAGGTGCCCATGATCTCATGCTCGATGTAACGGTCGTTCAGGTTGTACTGCGGCTGGACCACGGTGATCGGGTACAGGTTGTAGCGGTCGATGATGCGCTGGGCCTCTTCAAGGCGAGCCGAACCCCACTCCTCGGAAACGCCATAGTACAGCACCTTGCCCTGGGCGACCAGGTCGCTCATCGCGCGCAAGGTCTCGGTAAGGTCGGTGGTCTCGTCAAAACGGTGGCAGAAGTACATGTCCAGATAATCGGTCTGTATGTTCTTCAGCGTCTGGTCGATGCTCTCGAAAATGTGCTTGCGGGACAGGCCGCGGTCGTTCACGCCTTCGCCGGTGGGGAAGTAGACCTTGCTGGAAATGACGAGTTCCTTACGCGGGTACTGCTTCAGCGTCTTGCCGAGGAAGCGTTCGGCCGCGCCGCCAGAATAGGCGTCCGCGCAGTCGAAGAAGTTGACGCCGGAATCGTAGGCGAGCTTCACGGTCTCCTTGGCCACGTCCTCAGCCGCCGTGCCCTTGAGATCCGTGACCCAGCTGCCCAGTGCGACCTCGCTGATCTTCAGTCCCGACTTGCCAACGCTGCGATACTTCATGTGTGCTCCTTGATAATCAATCGTCACCGTCGTCTCTTCATGCCGGCCGTGAACGCTAACAATTCTTATTGAAACAGTTCAACCCCACTTGAACGCAAGTTGGCGGCTATTGCGACACGCCGGTGGTGACTTCGCGGGCGCAACGAATGAAATCATCAATGACGCTCCACCGATACGATGTGGCCGGAACGCCGAACTGAATGGCATATGCGGTATCCGGGCCGCAATCCAGCACGCGCAAAGTACGCAACCGTTCGCCGTCAAGCAGCGCTGGCAGGAACCGCTCCGGGCATAGGCAGGCACCCATGCCGTAATGGCACAGTTCCAGCAGAGTCAGTACGTTATCCGAACGGGCTGTGACTTTCGGCTCAAAACCGGCACGGCGGAACAGCAGATCGGCAATGCGTCCGTCAATATCTTGTGGGCTGCCTAGGAGAAACGGGCAATGCTCCAGTGAGGAAAGGTCACCTGCGGCAATGGCGCGCTCGTCCGGCGCGGTTCTGACGGCATCGACTTGGCCATTCGCCGCGCCACCGGTAGCGGCCAAATCCATCCACAGTGATTGTGCGAGGACCAGCACCATGCGCTCGTTATAGAAATCCATAAGTTCGATGCCGGCCGGTTTCCCGGCGAAGTCCGCCACCGCCAGATCAAGATCGCCGTTCGCCAGCCATTGTTGAATCTGATCGTTGCGGCCCTCAATGAGTTCAACGATGATATTCGGGCAGTCACGTTGCATCGCCTTCACAATCGGCGGCATGATCGCCCGGCTACGCGTGTAGGCAACACCCACGCGCAGCACGCCGGCCTGATCGCCGGCGATGTCGCGCATTTCTTGGCCAAGTGCATCGCGATCGCGGCGGAATCGCTGCGCATATCGCGCGAACACCGTGCCGGCATAGGTCAATTCGAGCGGCACATGGCGTACGAAAAGCGTGCATCCGAGCTCCCGCTCTAGGGCGGCGATGTTCGCACTCAGCGTCTGCTGCGTGATCCCCAACCGTTTCGCCGCCTTGCTGAAGCTATGTTCCGAGGCCACGGCGGCGAAGTATTCGATGCTGAGAAAGTTCATGGCGATACTCCCGTGTGTATGGCGTTTGCGTGGTGTGTGTATGACGTGTCGTGGCGCGAATCAATGCCACAGTATTAAACCTGTAATAGATATCAGTTTAGTCTGTATTTCTCCTGTTATCTTAGGTCATGGCTCGTGCGAATAGCGTTGATGTTTGCGACTGCGGGTCATGAGATGGAATCTGAGATGAGGCTGTAGCCGGAAGAGGAGAGGATCGCATGCTGGAAGCGGGCACGATGTTGCTGTTCTGTGCGGTGCTGTTTGCCAGCGTCGCCCTCGGCTGGTCGATTATTCCCGCGCTGTTCGTTGGTGTGCTGCTGTTCATGGGGTATGGCTGGTTCGCCGGTGCTCGTTGCGCGCGATGGCGAGCCGTGCGGCCGGCAGCGTACGGTCCGCGGGGACCGTGGTGGTGGCCTTCGTGCTCATCGGCGTACTGACCTCGCTGTGGCGGGCCAGCGGGACCATCGCCTTCATCGTGGCCCATTCGACCGCGGTGATTCACGCCGCCACGGTGATTCCGCTGTCGTTTCTACTGTGCTCGGCGATGTCGGTGCTGGTCGGGTCGTCGTTCGCCAGTGCGGCGACTATGGGCACCATCTGCATGTCGTTGGGATTGTCGATGCAGGCGAACCCGGTGATGCTCGGTGGCGCGATTCTTGCGGGCGTCTATGTGGCGATCGTTGTTCGCCGGTTTCCACCAGTGCCTTGCTGGTCAAACAGCTTACGCATACGAACCTGTTCAATACTATTGCCCGCATGCTGAGCACGGGTGCGGTGCCGTTTGTGCTGAGTTGTGTGGTATACGTTGCGGCTGCGGTGGTGGAGTGGCTGTGCGCGAGCGGTGGTTCCGGATTTGGTGCGGCTAGTGCGGCTGCTACGGCTGGCTCGGCTAGAGCGGCTGTTTCAACCAACGCAAGCAGCATAACCGATATCGGCGGATTGTTCTCATCGGCCTTCGATTTGCATTGGCTTACCCTAGTTCCAGCATTACTGGTCATCGTGTTGGCGTTGCTGCGTGTGGATGTTCGGCTGCTTATGCTCGCCAGCATTGCCGCCTCGGTCGCGGTATGCGTGGGCGTGCAGCACATGGAATGGGCAGAACTGTTGCGGCTGCTTATTTTCGGTTACCATGCGCAAAATCCGCAGGTGGCCGCACTCCTGGACGGCGGCGGCATCCTCTCCATGCTCACTGTGATGGCCACTGTCTGTATCTCCTCCGCCTACGCCGGCATTTTTGCCGAGACGCGGATGCTTGCTCGGCTGCAGCAGGTCATCGAGATGCTCGGTCATCGCATCGGCGCATGTGGTGCCACCATGATTACCGCGACTTGCGCGGCGGCGCTCGCCTGCAACCAAACCCTCACCATCATGCTCACTCACCAGTTGTGCGGTGGGCTGTACGGCGACGACGAATCCGAACGCTCCGCACAAGCTATCGATTTGGAAGACAGTGCGTGGTGATCGCTCCGCTGATTCCTTGGTCGATCGCCGGTGCCGTGCCGCTTGCCACCATCAACGCGCCCACACTCAGCCTGGCCGCCGCGACCTTCCTCTACCTGCTGCCGCTCTCGCGGATGCTCGCCTCGGCTGTACGCCGCCGCTCGGGATTTCGGACTCGGCATCGATCCCAAAATCAAAACCCGGGACTCGCCATCCCACACCGGCCCAAACCCATGCTCCACATGTTCGCTCATGGTTTCCATCCTAAGTCGGGCGATTGAGCGCACGAGGCAATCAGGCCGAGAACTGTTTGCCGAATTCCGAGAAGAGCTGACGGCGGGCGAAGACGAGCAGGCCGAGCAGCACCAGCAGGGAGACCAGCCCGCTGACCATCACCAGTACATCCCACGGAGCCCAGCCGAGCGGAATGAACGTCAGAGGCATCAGACCAGCGACGATGTCGAACGCCAGATACTTGGCGTACTCGTCAATGGCCTTGGCCCGCAGCACGATAAGCAGCACCACGTCAAAGACCAGCGAAACCAGACACGTGATCGGTATGACGAACATGGTGACGACATGATTCATCGTCGCCACAAACCAGACCAGCGCAATCGCCAGCATGATATAGAAATATCGAAACATGAGGCGAAGCGGCCGCGGCACGTGCAGAATCGCACTATTGATGAACAGCACGCTGATGATCAGCGCGGCCGCCGATGCACTGGCAATCGGTATCGGCCACGAAAACAGATAGCTGAAGAAGCCATGCAGCAGCAAAATCGCGCCGGTTACAAACGTGATGATTTCCACCGCCAAACGCCTCGGACGCAGATAGATCTGCTGCGCGGGGAATGCGGCGGGGGAGGCCTCGCCGCGCAATTCGTTCTGGCAGAGCGGGCAACGGGCCATATCGCCGGTGAAATCGACGGTGCAGGCATCGCAATGCTTCATGCCGACGCTCCTTTCTCCACATGCACGCCAGCGATGTTCATACGGCCGCTGATGCCCTGCGCGGCGAGAATCCGACACAGGTTCTTGATGACGTTCAGATCATGGTAGATGGTGGAGATGCCGATGCTCAGGTCGTCGCCGAACGAGCAGACCGTGAAATTCAGGCTGGCCGGTGTGGTGAGGAAGCTCACCGAACGTACATGGCGCGCGAGTCGTTCGTCCAAGGTGACTCGGCCAAGGTTCGAGACGGTGGTCGTGGTCTCGCGGTCGGCGATGAACCGGGCCAGCTCCAGCACCCAGTCCTTGGCAGGGGAGGGCGCAAGACGCAGCACCGGATTCTTTTCCAGCGCAATCATGCGGTTCATATGCGATTCGACGCGCTCGCGACTGGTGGCATGGCCGAGCTGCTCCTGCACATGGCGGGCGATGTCGGCCAACGGCTCATCGGTCAGCAATCCACCCATACCGTTGCCGTGCGCGGTGCGGGCGGCGGACTGCTGGCCGTCGCCGGCTGTGTCTGGGCTTGTTGCGGAAGTTTTCGCGGAGTCCTCATCGGCTTCGATTTCGGCCGGCGTGTACGCCACGTAAGTCATGCCGTAGAAGTTGCGCACGGTCTCCGACCTGAAGAAGGCGCGCAAGTCGACCGGAATATCCACGCGAATCGCGCGATTGCGGGCGCGCGAGGGCATGACGTCGCGAATCGCGCACAGTATCGCGGCGATGAGGTAGGAGGTGAGACTCACTCCGCACTGATGCGCTGCACCAAGCACCTTGCTGGCGCTGACGTGGTATTCCATGAACGTAGGCGCGGCCCGGTCGATGGGGCCGGCCAGCCGGTAGATCTTCGTGCCTGGCGCAGCGCCGGCCTTGTCTTTCTCGTAGTATTTGTCGAAGCTGTTTTCGGCTTTGTCGCTATCCGAACCGTCGTAATCCGAAGGCACGCCCGGCACGTCGTATCGCTCGGCGATGTAGGCGTGCAGCAGCGACTTGAACAGGTTGATGGCGCCGCGACCGTCCGAAATGATGTGCGAGACCTCGAGATTGACACGATTGCGGAAATAGCTTACGCGGAACAGCATGCTTTTGGGCCCGTAATGCAGTCGCGAGCATATCGCAGATGTTCCGGCTCCACCAGCGGCCGGCCGTCTGACTGTTCGAGGTAATGCCAGAACATGCCGTTGAGCAGGTGCACGTTGAAGCTCGGGAACTGGGCGATGGCATGGTCGAGCGCGCGCTGCAGGATGTCCGGATCGATGCCGTCCGCCAGCTCGGCCGAATAGCGGAACACGGTCTGCGAGGAGCGGCCAGCCTGGGAGGAGTAGAACTTGCCGATGTTGTCTAGTCGGTACCAAGTACGTCTTGCCACGCGTCGCCTCCCTCCGGTGCGTTGGCGGTGGTGCCGGTGCCGGGAGCTGGTTCCAGCGGTGTGCCGTCGAGGAAATGCTCGATGATTCGGTAGGTGGTGGCCACCAGTCCCACGGCCGACGTATTGAGCAGGTAGCCGTGGATGCCATCGTGAATTCGGTAACAGGAGACGTTGTCGTTCACCAATTGCAGGCGACGGGCGTACGCTTCGTCCTCGTCTCTGAGCGGGCAGTATTCGGCGGACAACACCAGCGTGCGCGGCTGATTGCTCAGGTCGTGCGCGGTGAGCGGCGCGAAATACGGATTGGTCAGATCGGCCACGGACGAACGGTACATGTCGATGTAGTCGGCCATGTCCTGTGCGGTGAGGATGTAGTCGGTGCCGTTGGTCCGCACCGATTCGAACGGGCTGGTCTCGGGATTGTAATCGTTGCCGACTACCGGGTAAAGCAGCATCTGCGTGCGCGGCATGAACTCGCCGCGGTCGCGGGCCATGAGCGAGACGGCGGCCGCAAGATTGCCGCCCGCGCTGTCGCCAAACAGCACGATGCTGTCGGGATCCGGTGCTGGGATTGTCGCAGATATATCGCCCCCGCCGGCGGGGGCTGTCGGCGCAGCCGACTGGGGGTGATCAACATCAACAGAACCACCCACCCAGAAATCGGCAATTCCCCAGCAAACAGCTGCCGGGCTACCTCATAGCAATCCTCAACAGCAGTAGGGAAGCGGTATTCAGGAGCCAGCCGGTACTCGACTGAGATCACACGGCGTTGCAGACGTACGGCCATATGCGCGCAAGCCTGCGTGTACAGGTTGATGCCGCCTGTGGTCCAACCGCCACCGTGGAAAAACAGGATCGTGCCACGCGGCGTGACTGAGGGAAGTTCCGTGTTGGCATTGCCGGAAATACCGTCGGCGTTGCCGCTCGACGTGCTTTCCTTGATGAGTATTTTGGGTAGGACTTTGGGTAATACGGCGGGCAGAATCGCGGATATTGCCGAGGCCACGGGCGTGCCATTGGCGGAAGATTCCTCCAGGGCTTCGGGCAGGGGCGCTCCATAGGCGACCAGCGGCGTGAACACTCGCAATGGTACGGCATATCCATCCGCCATAGGCGCGAAGGCGTCCTCGACACGGCATTTCGGATTGTCGGGTGCCTGCTTGGCGATAAGCTCTTCCGCCACGCGCTGCAATTTGTACGACTTGCCCGCGTTGGGCTTGATGTAGCTGGCGGCCTTCATCGCGGCGAACAATGCCTCGTTGATCGGCATGACGACAGGTCCTTTCAGCGGCGGATTCGGTAGTGCGAACACCCCAACCTTAGCCCATGACCGGCATGAACAAAAAGGGAAGGAACCCGAGAGTTCCTTCCCTGTGTGCCGTATCAGACGCGATACGCGCCGATTATCAGGCGGTGAAGTATTCCACGCCGGCCTCGAAGATCGGCTGGTACTTGTTGCCGGGCACGTTGACGTACAGGCCGTTGCCGGAACGCTCCGAGTGACCCATCTTGCCAAACACGCGGCCGTCCGGGCTGGTGATGCCCTCGATGGCGAGCAGCGAGCCGTTCGGGTTCACATCCAGGTCCATGCCGGGGGTGCCGGTCTCGTCCACGTACTGCGTGGCGATCTGGCCGTTGGCCCTGAGCTGGGCGAGCACCTCTCGGAGGCCACGAAGCGGCCCTCGCCGTGGGAGATGGCCACGGTGTGAATGTCGCCGACCGAAGTCTTGGACAGCCACGGGGAGAGGTCGGAGGCCACGCGCGTGCGGACCAGTCGGCTCTGGTGGCGGCCGATGGTGTTGAAGGTCAGCGTCGGGCAGGCGTCGGTCATCGGCACGATGTCGCCGTACGGCACCAGACCCAGCTTGACGAGCGCCTGGAAGCCGTTGCAGATGCCGAGCATCAGACCATCGCGGTTCTTCAGCAGGTCACGCACGGCCTCGGTGACGGCCGGCGCACGGAAGAACGCGGTGATGAACTTGGCGGAACCGTCCGGCTCGTCGCCGCCGGAGAAGCCGCCTGGGATCATCACGATCTGGCTCTTGTTGATCTCGTCGACCAACGCCTGCGTGGATTCGGCGACGGCGGCCGGCGTCAGGTTGTTGACGATCAGTGTGGTCACATCGGCGCCGGCACGCTCGAAGGCGGCGGCGGAATCGTACTCGCAGTTGTTGCCCGGGAACACCGGGATCACCACATGCGGCTTGGCCACGGAAGAGCCGACGTACACGGTCTTCTTCGGCGCGTGGAAGTCGATGGTCTCGACGGTCGCGCCCTTGTCCTCGCCCTTGGAACGGTACGGGAACACGGATTCGATGCCGGACTCCCAAGCTTCCTGCACAGCGTCCAGGTCCAGCGTCTCGCCGGCGGCCTTGAACACGTACTCGGAGGTGGTGGTGCCGATTTCGCCGATCTCGACCAAATTGGAGACGGCCGGAAGCTTGGCATCGTCCGCCAGCTCGACGATGAACGAACCGTATGCCGGGGTGAACAGGTCGTCCACGGCGATGCTGTTGTTCAGGGTCACGCCGATGCGGTTGCCGAGCGTCATCTTGAACAGGGCTTCGGCGGTGGCGCCATAGCCCGGCGTAGAGACGGCCAGGGCATCGTGGAAGTCGGTGAGCTCCTCGATCACGGAGAACACCTCAAGCAGCGCATCCTTGTCCGGGGTCAGACCGTCGGCCAGGTAGCGCGGCGCGATGCGTACGATACGGTGATCGGCGTCCTTGAATTCAGGGGAGGTGGCGCGCTTCATGTTGCCCACGGCCACGGCGAAGGAGATCAGCGTCGGCGGCACGTCGAGATCCTCGAACGAACCGGACATGGAGTCCTTGCCGCCGATGGCGCCGGCGCCAGGTCCACCTGGGCCATCAGCGCGCCGAGTACGGCGGCCGCCGGCTTGCCCCAGCGTTCCGGCTCGTCGCGCAGCTTCTCGAAGTACTCCTGGAAGCTCAGGTAGGCCTTCTCATGCTCGAAGCCGGCCGCGACCAGCTTGGCCAGCGACTCGACCACGGACAGGTAGGCGCCGGTGAACTGGTTCTTGGACATGATGTACGGGTTGAAGCCCCACGCCATCGCCGAAGCGGTGGTGGTCTCGCCGAACACCGGCAGCTTGGCGACCATGGCCATGTTCGGGGTGAGCTGACGCTTGCCGCCGAACGGCATGAGCACGGTGCCCGCGCCGATGGTGGAGTCGAAGCGCTCCGAAAGGCCCTTGTTGGAGGCCACGTTGATGTCGGTGACCAGCTTGTTCATGCGTTCGGCCAGCGTGCCCTCGCCCCACGGGGTCTCGTAGGACTGCTGTTCCTCGACATGCACGGTCTGGTGCTTGGAAGCGCCGTTGGAGGCCAGGAACTCACGGGACAGATTCACGATCTTGTCGCCGTTCCAGGTCATCACCATGCGCGGGTCCTCGGTCACGGTGGCAATCACCGTGGCTTCGAGGTTCTCTTCGCGGGCGTAGGCCAGGAACTCGTCCACGTCCTCGGCGGCCACGTCCACGGCCATGCGCTCCTGGGATTCGGAGATGGCCAGCTCGGTGCCGTCCAGGCCCTCGTATTTCTTGGGCACGGTGTTGAGGTCCACGAACAGGCCGTCGGCCAACTCGCCGACCGCCACGGACACGCCACCCGCGCCGAAGTCGTTGCAGCGCTTGATCAGACGGCAGGCATCGCCGCGGCGGAACAGACGCTGCAGCTTGCGCTCCACCGGAGCGTTACCCTTCTGCACTTCGGCGCCGTCGAGTTCGAGCGATTCCACGTTATGCGCCTTGGACGAACCGGTGGCACCGCCGATGCCGTCACGGCCGGTGCGGCCGCCCAGCAGGATGATTTTGTCGCCAGGGGCCGGGGTTTCGCGGCGCACATGGTCGGCCGGGGTGGCGGCCACGACCGCACCCACCTCCATGCGCTTGGCCACGTAGCCGGGGTGGTAGATCTCGTCGACCTGACCGGTGGCCAGGCCGATCTGGTTGCCGTAGGAGCTGTAGCCGGCGGCGGCGGTGGTCACGAGCTTGCGCTGGGGGAGCTTGCCTTCCAGCGTCTCGGAGACCGGCACGGTCGGGTCCGCGGCGCCGGTGACGCGCATCGCCTGATACACGTAGGAGCGGCCGGACAGAGGATCGCGGATGCAGCCGCCGATGCAGGTGGCCGCGCCACCGAACGGTTCGATTTCGGTGGGGTGGTTGTGGGTCTCGTTCTTGAACAGGAACAGCCAATCCTCGTCGTGGCCGTTCACGTCAACCTTGACCTTGACGGTGCAGGCGTTGATTTCCTCGGACTCGTCAAGGCCGGTCAGGACACCGTTCTTCTTGAGCCACTTGGCGCCGATGGTGCCCATGTCCATGAGGCAGACGGGCTTGGCGTCACGGCCGAGCTCGTGGCGCATCGCCAGGTAACGCTCGAAGGCGGCCTTGACGGTGGCGTCATCGATGGTCACTTCGTCCAGCTCGGTGCCGAACGTGGTGTGACGGCAGTGGTCGGACCAGTAGGTGTCGATCACCTTGATTTCGGTGATGGTGGGCTCGCGGCTCTCCTCGCTGAAGTACTTCTGGCAGAATTCGAGGTCGGCCAGATCCATGGCCAGACCGCGCTCGTCGATGAACTTCTGGCCGGCTTCGGCGTCCATCTCGTTGAAACCGGCGATGGTCTCGACCTTGCCGGGCACCGGCACCTGGGTCTTCAGGGTTTCCTTGGTCTCCAGGCTGGCCTCGCGGGCCTCGACCGGGTTGATCACGTAATGCTTGATGGTGTCCACGTCGGCGTCGGTCAGGTCGCCTTCCAGCGCGTACAGCTTGGCGGAGCGGACGGTCGGGCGCTCGCCCTGGGAGATGAGCTGGATGCATTCGGCGGCGGAGTCGGCGCGCTGGTCGAACTGGCCGGGCAGGAACTCGGTGGCGAAGACCTTGGCGCCGGCGAAGTCGGGCAGGTCGTAGGCACATTGTCCACCTGAGGCTCGCTGAACACGGTGGGCACGGTCTGGTCGAACAGCTCCTGGGAGATGCCTTCGACGTCATAGCGGTTCACGATGCGCAGGGCCTTGAGGCCGGTCAGTCCGAGGATCGTGCGCAGTTCGCCCGCAAGCTGCTGGGCTTCGACATCAAAGCCGGGCTTCTTTTCCACGTACACGCGAAAAACCATGGAAATCCTTTCTTGAAATTAAAGACAATTGCTCCCCTCGAGAGGGGAGCCAGATAATGCATTACTCGGCGACTTCGATGCCTTCGGACTTGGCGAGTTCGGCGAGGCGCTCCTCGATCTCTTCGTAGGCCGGGATGATGCTGCCGAGACCACGGCGGAACAGGTCCTTGTCAAGGTGCTCGACCTTGCCGGAGTGGTCCTTCTGGTCCCACAGACGGCAGGAATCCGGGGTGATCTCGTCGGCCAACAGCAGCGTGCCGTCGGTGGCGCGGCCCATTTCGATCTTGAAGTCGACCAGCTTGACGTCGATCTTGGCGAAGATCTCGATCAGGGCCTCGTTAATCTTGCGGGCCAGCGGGGCGATCTCGGCGAGATCCTCGCGAGTGCATACGCCGAGGGCCACCAGGTCATCGTCGTTGACGAACGGATCGTGCAGATCATCGTTCTTCAGGAAGTACTCAAGTACCGGCTCCTTGAGCGGCAGGCCTTCCTCCACGCCCAGACGGAGCAGAAGTGGCCGGCGGCCACGTTGCGCAGCACGATCTCCAACGGGAACATGTTCACCTTGCGCACCAGCTGGCCGGTGTCGTCCACTCGCTTGATAAGGTGGCTGTCGATGCCGCACTTCTTGAGCAGGTCGAAGATGATGGTGGTGATGAGGTTGTTCAGACGGCCCTTGCCGGTGAAGTCTTCCTTCTTTTCACCATCGCCAGCGGTGGCGGTGTTCTTGTATTCGACCCACAGAACCTCGGGATCGTCGGTTGCGTACAGTTGCTTGGCCTTGCCTCGTAGAGCTTTTCCAGCTTCTCCATGACTCACCTTTCAGGAGTGGAATTTCTGGGTGAACTAACGGTAAAAGGGTACCAATCGAGGGCTACAACAACACTCAGCATGACGCTACGATGCGGCCGGCGCATCATACGTCGCTGCATCGAACGGCCATACGCTGTTGGGATGGCGGAGGCGGCCGTCATTGGCCAGTACGATCAGCTCGTCTCCGGTCGTGTAGCCTTCCGGCATGAAGGTATCTGCAGAAGCGCGTGTGAATACTCAGATGTTCGTCAATAGACGAAACATGACTCTTCGGCCATATACACACGATAATGGGAGTGACGAAATGGTACAAGGAGGTTCGTCATGATCGTTCATCCACGACCCGGACGGCAATAATATTGAGGCCATGCTGAGCTGATCAGGCCGTGGACTACTCCACGGTAATCGTCAACGCATCGGCCACGAGGCCGGCCTTGGCACGGGCGTCGGCTTCGGACTCGCCGACGGCCAGTGCCACGGCCATGCGGCGGTGGCCATGCACTTCGGGCTTGGCAAAAATGCGCAGGTCCGTGCCGGGTTCGGCCAGAGCAGCGGCCACATCGGTGAACTCGACCTCACCGTCGCCGGCCACCACAATCGCATGGCTTGCCGCCACCGAGCCGGCCGGAATCGTGAGCGACACATGCTCGGGGGTGATCGGCAGGCCGAGAATCGCGCGGGCGTGCAGCGCGAACTCGCTCAGACGCTGGGAGGCCATTGTCACCATACCGGTATCGTGCGGACGGGGGGAGACCTCGTTGAACAGAATCGAGCCGTCGGTGAGCACGAACAGTTCCACGCCGAATACGCCCCAACCGGTTTCGCCGGCCGCCTGAGCCTTGGCCACCAAGCTTCAACGGCGGTACGTGCGATGTCGCGCGCCCGCTCGGCCTCACCATCGGGTTCGGTAGCCGGCTGCCAGGACTCGCGGTAATCGCCGGACTCCTGACGTTGGCCGATCGGCGCGCACGTCACAATGCCGGCGGACGAAGAAACAGTCAGTACCGTCAGCTCACGCTCCAGCGGAGCAAGCGCCTCAACGATCACGCGCGACACATCGCCCTCATCGGCGGCGCGGCGGCCCTCCTGCGCTTCGGTCCAAGCGGCATCGATGGCGTCGGCGGAACGCACCACCGACTGGCCGTGACCAGACGAGCTCATCACCGGCTTGACCACGCACGGATAGCCGACTTCCGAAGCTCCGGCGCGCAGCTCTTCCAGCGAGCCGGCAAAACGATACGGTGTAGTCGGCAAGCCCAATTCTTCGTGGGCCAGTACGCGCAGGCGCTCGCGGTCCATGCAAATCGCGGCGATTTCGGCGCTCGGCACCACCTGGGCGCCGCGGCCGCAGTACCGGCCAGCACATCGGTGGCGATGGCCTCTACCTCGGGCACGATGATGTCCGGCTTGATTTCATCGAACAATGCCTGCAATTCGGCGGCATTCGCCATATCCAACGCGCGATATTCATGCGCCACCTGCTGGGCCGGAGCGCCGGCATACGAGTCAGCGGCGCACACCCACGCGCCCAGTCGCATGAGCTCGATGGCCACTTCCTTGCCCAGCTCACCAGCGCCCAAAAACAGCACGCGGTGGGGTGCTTGCCCAGCGGTGTGCCCAGCGGGCGGTTGGCTGCGCGAGTTGCGGGGGAGACGGCGGAAGTCTCGGCGGGAATTGCGGGAGAGGAGGTGGAAGTCACGGCAGTATTTACGGCGTTCTCAGTCATACCCACATTCTGCCATGCCGCGATGATTTCGCCTATGCGGGGCTCGAATTCGGCGGCGTGCGCTCGCTGAGCCTGCTGGAGACTCCGGGCGCGCTGGACGTGGCGCTGATGCCGGGGGTCTGCTTCGGTCAGGCGGGCGAAGGCTGGGTGCGCATCAGTCTGCTCAAGCACGCCGCCGAGTTGTTCCAGGTCGTGGCCCACGTCGATCGTGTGCTGCGGAGCGCGTGATTCAATATTGGGCAAAATGCGGCAGCCATACCATTTCACACGCGTTCATGCAGCGCGGCCGACGCCATTGCAGCGCGGTGGTTTAGGATGGGGCAATGCGCGAAAACGGGATTGAAGAGAGCATTGATCGTCCTCTGACTATCGCTCTTGTGGTCGATACGGTGGGCAATCAGGGCAACGGTACCTCCAATTCGGCCTTGCAATGGGCTGCAGAATTGGAGCGGCAAGGCCATCATGTGAGGCTTGTCGGTATAGGGGCGCCCGAATATCCGGCGCGCGTGAATAAGGTGCCGCTCGTCTCGTGGGTGGCCGCCAAGCAGCTCATGCAATTCGCCGAACCCAGCGACACGTTGTTCCGCACCGCCTTCCAAGGCGTGGATGTGGTGCATATCTATATGCCGTTCAAATTCGGCCGTCGTGCCGCTAAAGTCGCCCACCAAATGGGCATTCCCGTGACTGCCGGATTCCACCTGCAGCCGGAGAACGTGCTGTATTCGGCCGGCCCGCTACGTCGCATTCCCGGTATTTCCAGCTTCCTGTACTGGCTGTTCAAGCACTGGCTGTACAAGCACATTGACCACATCCATGTGCCCACCGAAATGACCGCGAGCCTGTTGCGCGCGCACGGGTATAAAGCCAAGTTGCACGTGATTTCCAATGGTTATTCACCGGTGTATTCGCCGAAGAAGCCGGCCGATCCGGATGCCTCGGCTCCCGTGCCGTTCCGCGTCATCGCTTCCGGCCGACTGGCTAGCGAGAAAGATCAGATTACGCTGATCAAGGCGGTGTCGATGTCCCGGCACGCCGGCGATATTCAGCTGGTGATCGCCGGTACTGGGCCGCTCAAGCAGTATCTCAAGTTCCGCGCCGGGCGTTTGCTGGCGCGCAAGGCCGATATCGGATTCCACAAGCACGCCGATATGCCCGATTTGTTGCGTTCGGGCGATTTGTTCGTGCATTGTTCGATTGCCGACATCGAATCGGTGAGCGTGATCGAGGCGATGGCGTGCGGATTGGTGCCGGTGATCGCCGCGTCCGAACTGTCGGCGGCCAGCCAGTTCGCGCTGATCGACGAGTCGTTGTTCCCCGTGCGGGACGCGGCCCTGCTGGCCCGACGCATCGATTGGTGGATTGCACATCAGGCCGAGCGCGCCGAATGGGGCGAAAAATACGCCGAATACACCAAGGCGCATTATTCCGTGGAAGCCTCGGTCCACAAGTTCGTGGATATGGAACGCAAGGCGATAGGGGAGTAGGAGCCTTCTCGTTTGCGGAGAGGTCTTTCCCTCAGTCCGCCTGCGGCGGCCAGCTCCCTCATCAGAGGGAGCTACGAAAAACCTCCCTCTGATGAGGGAGGTGGCATCGCGAAGCGATGACGGAGGGAGAGATTAGCGAAGGGTTTTACAACAACTCAATAAGCTGATCGACCTCTTCATGCGTGGTGGCCCAGCTGGTGCAGATGCGCATCACGGTATGCGTGTCGTCGGCCTTCTCGGTAAAGCCGAGCTTGACCTCGCGCTCCAGACGGTCGATAGTCGGCTGATCCATCGTCACGAAAATCTGGTTGGTGGGCGCTTCGAAAGTGAGCGTGTAGCCCTTGGCGCGCAGGGCCTCGCGAATACGATCGGCCGCCTCATTGGCGTTGCGGGCGATCTTGAAATACAGGTTGTCAGTGAACAAAGCGTCAAACTGCGCGCCCAGCACAAAGCCCTTGGCCAGCAAGGCACCGTGCTGCTTGATGAGGGTCAAGAAGTGCTTCGGCGTGTTGTGCTTGGTAAACACCACGGCCTCGCCGAACAGGCACCCACCTTGGTACCGCCGATGTAGAACACGTCGGCGATGGTCGCCAGATCCGCGAGCGTCATGTCTGAACCGGTGGCGGTCAGCGCGTAGCCGAGTCGCGCGCCATCCACGAACAGCGGCATGTCGTACTTGTGCGCCACATCGGCGATGGCCTGCAACTCGGCCTTGGAGTAGATGGTGCCATATTCGGTGCTTTGCGAGACGTACACGGAGCCCGGGAACACCATGTGCTCGTAGTTGCCGTCCGCATAGAAGGTCTTGCAGAACTCGTCCAGTTCGGTCGGGTCCATTTTGCCGTTGTGCTGGGGAATCGTGAGCACCTTGTGCCCGGAGAACTCGATGGCGCCGGCCTCGTGCACGTTCGGATGGCCGGAGGCGACCGCGACCACGCCTGCATACGCCGGGTGATGGTGTCGATGACGACCTGGTTGGTCTGCGTGCCGCCGACGAGGAACCACACATCCGCGTCCGGCTGGCCGCAGGCCTCGCGGATCTTGGCCTTGGCCTGATCGCTCAGTTCGTCGGACCCGTAGCCCGAATACAGATGGTTGTTGGCTTCAGCCACGGCTTCAAGCACCGCGGGATGGGCGGCGCGGGAGTAATCGTTCTCAAAAGACAGCATGACGGACCTTTTGTCCTTATGTTCGGTGAATTGGATATGCCCTGAGTGTACAACGCGGTGGTTCCCGGCATGCCTATTTGGCCTATAACCCAGGAGCGGGGAATTCAGGGAGAAAAAACAAAACCCTTCCGCGAACGGAAGGGTTTTACTGGGGTGGCCAACGCGGCTCGAACGCGCGACCTTCTGAACCACAATCAGATGCTCTACCAACTGAGCTATGGCCACCATAGTGCCGTATTCAGTAAGCTGAATTCGCGCAACAGGTGAATACTATACACAACTTTGCGGATGTGTGCTCATCGGTGTGTCGCGATGGAATCAAGTGGTCGGTTTCATTCTTGGGGCCAGGCTGCGGGCTGTCTCAGATGGCGGGATGTGGATGAGTGAGTCTTGTGCGGCGATTGATGAAAAGTCAAGGCACATGACGGTGTGATGGTACGACCGGGGATTGCAGAAATGATTACGTGAGTGTTCGCAATGTGAGCATTATGTTTCATATCAACCGCGACCCGCCTAGTTTCATGCGATGTTACCTACACCAAACAAGGGAAGAGAAACACCATGGAAAAGGTTAAAGCCTTTGCAGATTGGCTGACCAAGTGGTTTACGGTCATCGTCATCGTCTGGGCCGTCTTCAACTACTTCGTGCCGGCCGCCAGCTTGTGGGGCAAGGCGTACACCGGCTACATGCTGGGCATCGTGCTGTTCGGCATGGGCCTGACCCTGACGCTGGACGACTTCAAGCGCATCCTGACCCAGCCGCTGATGGTCATCGTCGGCACCGTAGCTCACTTCATCATCATGCCGCTCATCGCCGTGGCCCTGTGCGCGATCTTCCACCTGTCCGGCCCGCTGGCCGTGGGCGTGATTCTCGTCGGCTGCTGCCCGTCTGGCACCTCCTCCAACGTGATGAGCTACCTGTCCCGTGGTGACGTGGCCCTCGATGTCTCCATCGGCATCCTCTCCACCCTGTGCGCCCCGTTCATGATTCCGCTGCTGATGCAGCTGCTCGCTTCTCAGTACGTGTCCGTGCCGACTCAGTCCCTGTTCCTCAACGCCGTCAAGGTGGTGCTCTTCCCGATCGCCCTCGGTGTGATCTGCCACATGATCTTCGGCAAGAAGATCGAGAAGGTTACGGTCGCCCTGCCTATCGTTTCTCAGGTGGCTATTCTGCTTATCATCGGCGTGGTCGTTGCCGCCAACGGTCCGAAGCTGTTCGTGGCCAGCTCCCTGGTGGCCATCCCGGTGGTCATCCTGCACAACCTGTGCGGCTACTCGCTGGGCTTCGGCTTCTCCAAGCTGATGTACAAGATCTACCCGAAGGGCTTCCGCTACGCACAGCAGAAGGCCATCACCTTCGAAGTCGGCATGCAGGACTCCGCTCTGGGCGCAACCCTGGCCCTGACCTCCTTCGCAACCAACCCACTCGCTGCCGTGCCGTCCACCTTCTTCTCCGTGTGGCACAACATCTCCGGCTCTATCCTGTCCAGCTGGTGGCGCAACCACGATGACAAGCACGAGATCCACTGGGATTCCGACAATGGCGAGAAGGCTCTGCCAAGAGCACCGTTTCAGCGGCCCACCCGTTCGACGCCGATAAGGCCGCCAAGGTCGCTGCCTGAAATCCTGAAATGGTGAGAAAGGTCGGGTAAGGCACGACTCCATCAGTCGGTCATCCACCTTTCCTACCTCGCATAACATAGCCGCTCCCGCTTACTCCCGATTGAGGTATCGGGCGTTTCGCGAGGGCGGTTTTGCTATAATTGGTAATGCAGAAAGCGGCAAGGTAATACGGCAAAGAGGCCGGGTCGCTAGAGGTTCCCATCGGATATGGAAGAGCACGAGGATGTGCTGGAAACAGATAACACAGAAGCGGATGTGGTGAAAAGAAACATAATGTAACCTCCTTGGCGGTGCCCCCGTGTGACATAGTCTCCGCGGGGGCACCTGCTGTGTGGCGTTCCCTTTTTGCGACGCATTCCCGGGAATATTGCGTTGGGAGAATAGTTGGGTGTGTGTTTTGCGACGCATTGGAATATTGCGTTGGGAGGAGAGGAAAAGTACGGGGGCGCAGGAGGTCCCCAAACCAGTGAGTTGTGGCTCGGCGCGTCGTTGTCCGGAGGAATCGTAATATAGATATTCGTGTGTGCCAACAGCACGCCTTATGTAACAGGCGAGCATGCTGGGATATCCTTCAAACCGCTGATCGCACGCAGTAATGCGCCGACGGGAGGGGCGAAGGCCATCGGGCCGGTGGACTGGGCTATCTTTTCCGATTCGTCGGGTGCCGCCAACAGGCGGATACCAAGCGAGTGTGCTGAAAAGTGTGGGTGCAGTGCGGCGGTCACACAAAAGCAAGAGAAACCACTGAATCGGAGAATTCAAGTTGCCTACTATTGAACAGCTCGTCCGTAAGGGACGTCAGGCAAAGCCGAAGAAGTCCAAGACTTTGGCCCTGAAGGGCAGCCCGCTGCGTCGCGGCGTGTGCACCCGTGTCTACACCACCACCCCGAAGAAGCCGAACTCGGCTCTGCGTAAGGTTGCTCGTGTGCGCCTGTCCTCGGGCATCGAAGTCACCGCCTACATTCCGGGCGAAGGCCACAATCTGCAGGAGCACTCCATCGTGCTCGTGCGCGGCGGCCGTGTGAAGGATCTCCCGGGTGTGCGTTACCACATCGTGCGTGGCGCGCTCGATACCCAGGGTGTCAAGGACCGTAAGCAGGGTCGTTCCCTGTATGGAGCAAAGAAGGCGAAGTAAGAGATATGTCACGTAAGGGACCTTCCAAGAAGCACGTCGTGCTGCCCGATCCGATCTACGGTTCCACCGTGGTGGCGCAGCTCATCAACAAGATTCTGCTTGACGGCAAGAAGTCGATCGCCGAAGACATCGTCTACTCCGCGCTCGATATGGTCAAGGAGAAGTCCGACCAGGAGCCGGTGGCTGTGCTCAAGCGCGCCCTGGACAACATCCGTCCGTCCCTCGAGGTTCGCTCCCGCCGTGTCGGTGGCGCCACCTACCAGGTGCCGGTCGAGGTCAAGCCGAACCGCGCCAACACCCTGTCGCTGCGCTGGCTGACCGACTTCTCCCGCGCCCGTCGTGAGAAGACCATGGCTGAGCGTCTCGCCAATGAGATCCTGGATGCCTCCAACGGCCTCGGTGCTTCTGTCAAGCGCCGCGAGGATACTCATAAGATGGCAGAGGCTAACAAGGCCTTCGCTCATTACCGCTGGTAATCACTCGCCCTGAGTAAAACTAAGGAAAAAGATGGCTGAAGAGATTTCGGACCTCCACGACGTCCGCAATATCGGCATCATGGCCACATTGATGCCGGCAAGACCACCACTACCGAGCGTATTCTGTTCTACACCGGTAAGAACTACAAGATCGGCGAGACCCACGACGGCGCCTCCACCATGGACTTCATGGCGCAGGAGCAGGAACGTGGTATCACCATCCAGTCCGCTGCTACCACCTGCTTCTGGAGCCGTCAGTCCCACGACACCAAGGACAAGTTCCAGATCAACATCATCGATACCCCTGGCCACGTGGACTTCACGGCGAGGTGGAGCGCTCCCTGCGTGTGCTCGATGGTGCCGTTGCCGTGTTCGACGGCAAGGAAGGCGTGGAGCCGCAGTCCGAAACCGTGTGGCGTCAGGCTGACAAGTACGGCGTTCCGCGTATCTGCTTCATCAACAAGATGGACAAGCTGGGCGCGAACTTCTACTACTCCGTCGACACCATCAAGGAGAAGCTGGGTGCTACTCCGATCGTGATGCAGCTGCCGATTGGTTCCGAGAACGACTTCACTGGCGTTGTCGACCTGGTTGAGATGCAGGCTTACGTGTGGAACGCACCGAGGAGCTCGGCGCCAAGTACGACACCACTGAAATCCCGGACGACCTCAAGGACAAGGCTCAGGAGTACCACGAGAAGCTCGTGGAAGCCGCTGCCGAAGCCGACGACGACCTCATGAACAAGTTCTTCGAGGACGGCGACCTGTCCAAGGAAGACATCCGCGCTGGCGTGCGTAAGCTCACCATCGCCAAGGAAGCCTTCCCGATCTTCTGCGGTTCCGCCTTCAAGGACAAGGGCGTTCAGCCGATGCTGGACGGCGTTGTCGATTACCTGCCGTCTCCTGAAGACGTGCCGGCCATCAAGGGCTACAAGCCTGGCGATGAGTCCGTCGAGATCGACCGTCACCCGGTCAAGTCCGATCCGTTCGCGGCTCTGGTCTTCAAGATCTCCACCCACCCGTTCTACGGCAAGCTCGTGTTCGTGCGCGTCTACTCCGGCTCCGTTGTGCCGGGCGACTCCGTGCTCGACTCCACCCGCGAGAAGAAGGAACGTATCGGCAAGATCTTCCAGATGCACGCCGATAAGGAAAACCCGATGGACCGCGCTGACGCCGGTAACATCTACACCTTCGTGGGCCTGAAGAACGTGACCACCGGTGACACCCTGTGCGCCATCGACGATCCGATCACCCTCGACTCCATGACCTTCCCGGATCCTGTGATCCAGGTGGCCGTCGAACCGAAGACCAAGGCCGACCAGGAGAAGATGGGCATCGCCCTGTCCAAGCTGGCCGAAGAGGATCCGACCTTCCAGGTCACGACCGACGAAGAGTCCGGCCAGACCCTGATCGCCGGCATGGGCGAGCTCCAGCTCGACATCATCGTCGACCGTATGCGCCGCGAGTTCAAGGTTGAGTGCAACCAGGGCAAGCCGCAGGTCGCCTACCGCGAGACCATCCGCAAGGCCGTCATGGACCAGGGCTACACCCACAAGAAGCAGACCGGTGGTTCCGGCCAGTTCGCAAAGGTCCTGATGAACTTCGAGCCGCTCGACACCACCGAGGGCAAGACCTTCGAGTTCGAGAATAAGGTCACCGGCGGCCACATCTCCGCCGAATTCATCGGCCCCATCGAGGCCGGTGTCAAGGAGGCCATGGAGTCCGGTGTTCTCGCCGGCTTCCCGGTCGTGGGCGTCAAGGCCACCGTCACTGACGGCCAGATGCACCCGGTCGATTCCTCCGAAATGGCCTTCAAGCTCGCAGGTTCCATGTGCTTCAAGGAAGCTGCCCCGAAGGCCAAGCCGGTCATTCTCGAACCGATCATGAAGGTCGAAGTCCGTACGCCGGAAGAGTACATGGGCGAAGTCATCGGCGATCTGAACCAGCGCCGTGGCAACATCCAGTCCATGACCGACGGTGTCGGCGTCAAGGTCATCGACGCCAAGGTCCCGCTGTCCGAGATGTTCGGCTACATCGGCGACCTGCGTTCCAAGACCCAGGGTCGTGCCATGTTCACCATGGAGATGGACTCCTACGACGAGGTGCCGAAGAGCGTCTCCGAGGAGATCATCAAGGCCCAGCGCGGCGAGTGACACGCGCCACTGCATGAAGTAGCCAGTGTCTTCAGTCAGCGGTAATATCGTATACCGCTGACTGGGTTCTGGCTCTTCAAAGTGGCACATAACCCAGAAACCCAGTAGAATAAGCGAGTTCCTGTGCGAAAGGGTGCAGGAAACTCACGAGACGTCCAGGAGGACAAAAGTAATGGCAAAGGAAAAGTACGAGCGTACTAAGCCGCACGTTAACATCGGTACCATCGGCCACGTCGACCACGGTAAGACTACCCTGACTGCCGCCATCTCCAAGGTGCTGCACGAGGAGTTCCCGGATGTCAACCCGGAGTACGACTTCAACCAGATCGATTCCGCTCCGGAAGAGGCCGCCCGCGGTATCACCATCAACATCGCCCACATCGAGTACCAGACCGAGAAGCGTCACTACGCTCACGTCGACTGCCCGGGCCACGCCGACTTCGTGAAGAACATGATTACCGGTGCTGCCCAGATGGATGGCGCTATCCTCGTTGTGGCCGCCACCGACGGCCCGATGGCCCAGACTCGCGAGCACGTGCTGCTCGCCCGTCAGGTTGGCGTTCCGAAGATCCTCTCGCCCTGAACAAGTGCGACATGGTCGACGATGAAGAGCTCATCGAGCTCGTCGAAGAAGAGGTCCGCGACCTCCTCGACGAGAACGGCTTCGACCGTGACTGCCCGGTCATCCACACCTCCGCTTACGGTGCTCTGCACGACGACGCTCCGGACCACGAGAAGTGGGTCCAGTCCGTTAAGGACCTCATGGACGCTGTCGACGACTACATCCCGACCCCGGTTCACGACCTGGACAAGCCGTTCCTGATGCCGATCGAGGACGTCTTCACCATCTCCGGCCGTGGTACCGTTGTCACCGGTCGTGTCGAGCGTGGCCAGCTGGCCGTCAACACCCCGGTCGAGATCGTTGGTATCCGTCCGACCCAGCAGACCACCGTCACCTCCATCGAGACCTTCCACAAGACCATGGACGCCTGCGAGGCTGGCGACAACACCGGTCTGCTTCTGCGTGGTCTCGGCCGTGACGATGTCGAGCGTGGCCAGGTTGTGGCCAAGCCGGGCTCCGTCACCCCGCACACCAAGTTCGAGGGCGAAGTCTACGTGCTGACCAAGGACGAAGGCGGCCGTCACTCGCCGTTCTTCTCCAACTACCGTCCGCAGTTCTACTTCCGCACCACCGACGTCACCGGCGTCATCGAGCTGCCGGAAGGCGTCGAGATGGTTCAGCCGGGCGACCACGCTACCTTCACCGTTGAGCTGATTCAGCCCATCGCTATGGAGGAAGGCCTGACCTTCGCTGTGCGTGAAGGTGGCCACACCGTCGGCTCCGGTCGTGTGACCAAGATCCTCGCCTGATTTTCATCAGACAAGAATCTTCGCTTGAACTAGCGTTATAGAAAATCCCCTTCGAGGAAACTCGGAGGGGATTTTCTATAACCGCAACAGGATATGGATATGTACCACGACTTCCGGCCTGGATGCGCTAGTGTTGCTTTCCAATAGATAAACGGACTGCTGCACTGCGAGGATATGACACTGATGGCAGGCCGGGAAAGAAGGTCGATGATGACTGGTGCACAGGCCGCTCACTGTGGTTCTGTATCCGCAATTTCGCTGGGACTGCCCGTTTCCACGGCGATTCCCGAAGCCAAAGGCACACTGCCGAAAGCCTTGTTCGTAGGCAAAGCGCCGATTTCCGGCAAACTCAAGCAGCGATTGGTGAACGAGATCGAATCCATCACCATGCTGGCGTTGGCCCGGTCGGCCAACACGGGGCTTGCGGACGGCAAACTGATCCCGGAAGTGCTGGTCATCGGACTGAAGCTTACGGCCAAAGCCACCGGCATACCGAACGAAGTCATCGACCTGATCGCCGGACAGCGCAAATCGGGCATCGTGTTCGTGTGCGTACGCGACGTGCCGTTCGAGGGCAGCACGCGTGAGGAATGCGCGTTCGCCGTGCGCCGCGCCATACCGGGGCGTGCCGGGCACACGCCGATCTATCAGGTATATGCCGGCGACTGGCAGCCGGCGGGGGAGGCCCCGCTGGAGCTGGCCGGCTCTACTATTGATGAGCTGTGGGCATCGCTGTGCTCACAGACCATTTTGGGTACGCCGGAGGTCGAGAATCTGGATGCGCGCATCATTCGCCATACTGAAATTGCTCGGCTCGAATCCGAAGTGGACAAGCTCACTCGTGACCATCAGCGCGTCAAGAACCCGGCCCAGCGCAACGAGATCTATGCCAAACTCCACAAGCCAAGGCGCAGCTCGCAAAACTGCGCGAGGCATAGTGATGTGAAAGCCATTGGGCTTCCGCTGGCGGGAGCTGGCTCGCGAAGCGAGACTGAGGGTGGTCCAGGTCCGTGGCCTAGGCTACGCCCAAGCTAATTGAAATATTCGTGCATCATACAGCGTACAGTTAAACCATGTTCCTCTGCTCGAAACCCTGGTCGCCGTATACGAGGTGGGTCAGTTCACGCTGGCCGCCGATGAGCTGAAGGTATCGCAGTCGACGGTGTCGTCGCGTATCGCCCAATTGGAGCAGATGGTCGGCGCGCCGCTGTTCGTGCGCAATGCGAAAAGTGACGTGACGCCCACACAGGCCGGGCGGATGCTGTACCAGACTGCATCGGCATCGACGGATTATGGCGGGATACGCGTGAGCAGATCGCCCGCGTGCAGGAGGCGCGTGAGCCGCTGGCCGTGTCGTTCTCGCACACGACCGCGGCGATTCTGCTGCCGAAGGCGTTGCCGGTGATGGCTCGGGACATGGACGGTTTCGACTTCGCTGTACACGTGATGAACTCGGATGCGATTCTCGAACAGGCCAGCATGAAGGCCGTGCAGCTCGGCGTGGTGGAAAAGCCGATCGTGAACGATTCGGTGGACCGCGTCACCCTGTGCGAGGACCGGCTGGTGTTGGCGGGGGAGCCTGACGGCGTGTGATGGTGCGCGAACACGGTTCCGGCGTGCGGTATTACACGGATCTGTATTTCAAGACCGCTCAGGTTGTGCCTGCACGCACGATGGAAGTGTCCAGTAATGCGGCGATTGTGGCGGCGCTGTCCGCCGGGTTCGGGCAGTCGTTGATTTCGGAAGCCGCCGTGCCGGCGGGCGTGCCGGTGCAGCGGGAGCTTGGCGATGAGTTTGTGCGGCGGTTCTATGCGCTGGTGCCGAGATCCGGTCTGACGCACGATCAGCGGGAGTTGGCGGAGACGATTATTGCTGCGCTGCGCGGGTAGTCAGATAGTCGACTGAGGGGAGGTTGCGAACGTTGTTTCTCTCCCTCCGTCCGCCTGCGGCGGCCACCTCTCTCATCAGAGGGAGATCAATTAGGTATCGACAAAATCGATGATATGTATTGGTTGCAATGATTTGACCGATGTAAACGCTTGAGCTTCAATAGACATCATGAGAGAGTTCTGTACAAAATGGTGGAAGCGCATTGCCACCGTTGACATGCTGTTCATTGGTGTTCTGACTCTGCTGGCCTCGCTGTTCGCCTCCTGGCTCAAGCAGTTCCCCGGATTCAGCCTGTTCGGCGCGCTCATCATCGCGCTGCTCATCGGTATGATCATCCAGTTCCCGATCCGCAGTGCCTACGTCGGTTCCAATGATGGCCGCAAGGCAGGCGTCAAGGACGCCGCTGGCCTGATTTCCAACAAGCTGCTGCGCCTCGGCATCATCCTGCTCGGTTTCAAGCTCAACCTCGCCGTGCTGTTCACGCAGGGCATCAAGTGTCTGCCGATCGCCGCTGTGGTCGTTACGCTGACCATCATCGTGTGCTATGCCATCGCCCGCAAACTCGGTGTCGACCCGATGCTCGCCATCCTGACCGCCGGTGGCACCGGCATCTGCGGTGCGGCCGCCGTCATGGGCCTGGCCGGTTCCATCAAGGTGCCTGAGGACAAGCAGGACGAGAAGGACAACGACGTGACCATGGCCGTGGCCATCGTAGCCATTATGGGTACTGTGTTCGCGTTGCTGGAGATCGCGCTCGGCCCGCTGACCGGCATGACCAAGGACCAGCTGGGCATCACCGCCGGTGCTTCCCTGCACGAAATCGCCCACGCGGTCGCGGGCGGCGACGCGTTCGGCGCGGTGGACATCGCCACCATCATGAAGCTTTCCCGCGTGCTCATGCTTGTGTTCGCGGCCATCATCATCGCCATCTGGTGGGAGAAGAAGCATTCCGAGGTTCAGAGCACCGGCAAGAAGACCGTGGCCTTCCCGTGGTTCATGCTCGGCTTCATCGGCGCTTCGATTATCGGCACCTTCGTACCGTTCGTCACCTCCATCACCCCGCAGCTCGTGGACTTTGCGTACATCGTGCTCGGCATGGCCATGGCCGCGCTCGGCATCAACGTGAACTTCAAGGCCATCGCTTCCAAGGGCAAGAAGCCGATGCTCGCCAGCTTCCTGACATCGATTCTGCTCATGTGCTTCGCTGCAGGTGTTGCGATGCTGTTCTTCTGATAAGCGCTCCAAATACAAATAGGCGAAGGCGAACGACAGTGAGCAATTGGAATGTGTCACCTAAAAATCACGTACTTGCACAACGGATAACCCCAGCCGAACTGGCAGGCCATCGCAATGAACTTCACCACATATGGACTCAGCCCGGTCGCACCCGGCATCCAGCCGATCAGCAGCGTGCTGAACGTGAAGTTCCAGATCCACAGCAGCACGAACAGCGCCACGGAACGGGTGAAGTTGCTGGACGATTTGAATGTCACGTTGCGGTTCATCACGAAGTTGTAGGTCGCCGAACACACCACGGCGATGCCGTTGGCGATCTGTGAGGGTACGCCGATCAAGTGCAGAATGGCGAACGTCGCATACTCCACAATGGTCTGCGTGGCGGAAACACCCACATACTTGCCCAGCACGGCGAGTCCATTTTGCTTCGGGGTTGCCGTGCCCACGGTATTTTCCGCAGTATTCGTTGTGGTCGAGGTATTTGTGGCGCCCACACCTTGATTCGGCTTCACATCCGCTCCATTGTTCGCCATGCCCATATACCTCCCGGATGTACCTGTGACGTTCGACCTCGCAATGATACCGCTGACCGCGTCGGGAATCGGCGTGGCGGTCAGACGAGAAAACCGCAGGCCGCAGCAACGACCGGCACACCCAGCGACAGCACCAGATAGGCCGCTGCGGTGGGGTAGCGGTGTTTGCGGAAGAGCGTCACCATTTCGTTGATTGCGGTCGAGAACGTGGAGAAGCCGCCGAGGAAACCGGTGGCCAGCACTAGCCGCCATGGTTCATCAAGTGTCCCGCCGAGTGCCAGCGCCGCGACCAAACCGGCTAGGAATCCGGCGATGAGATTGATGGTGAACGTGGAAAGTGGGAATGCGCGCTGCCAGTACGTTTTGATGGTCACGTCAAGCAGATAGCGGCAGGAGGCGCCTACGCCGCCGCACAGGCAGACCAAGATTGGTAGGAATACGGTCATCACGCCTTACCTCCCTTGCTGGTCGTAGCGGCATTCGTATCAGCGGACGCTTCGGCGGATACGTTCGAGGAGCCGGCCAGATGCGTTCCTGCCCACACGCCGGCAGACGCACAAACCAGACCCAGCGCGAACGTCACCAGTAGATAGGCAATGCCGGCCGCCACCTGACCGTCGCGGATTGCGGTAAAACCTTCCAGCGCGAGTGTCGACATCGTAGACAAACCACCGCATACGCCCATGCCGAGTCCGCGACTGGCAAGTTCTTTGGAACGTGCGCCGAACCGGGAAGCGCCGGCCAAGTAAGCGGTCAACCCTGCATAGCAGAAGCAAGCCAGCATGTTGGCCACAAACGTGCCGGTATGGAAGCTGCCAGCCGCGGGAATCTGTGCGAACGCATAGCGGATAGCGGTGCCGATCGCACCGCCGCAGAAGACGACCAACACAATATCAAGATGAATATCGGGGAGCTTGCGCGCCGGGGGAGTGGTCGTGTGCGTAATCGGCCGGGCACCTGCGGATGGGGATTGCGAATCCATAATAGCCTTTCCTGAAACCGCTGAATCCTGCTGAAGACACAACGATTCCATGCAATATCAAATCGTGTGTAGGAACTATCAGCAGTGTGCGGTTCGAAACGAGTTCAGGCGGGTTCCATCGCCGGTTCCTTAGCCTACTCGTGGCGGCGACAACAAACGGCAGCAGTATCTCGGATATTGGCCTATCGCGGTGGATTTCGGCAAGAGACTTCTGCAATGCCGATGAACTTGGTTGCCGTGAGGCGATAAAGCACGTAGATGAATTGCTTGGTTGCTTCCATACCTCGTGGGTATGGCTCAACATGGTTTATGGCTATTGGCTAATACAGATCGATTGTCGTTTAATGGAACATGAGGATAACGGGCCCTAATCGCTCGGTGCCGGAAACAAGGAGTTGTGAATATGTCTGAAACCATGAAAGCCGCGATTTTCGTTGAGCCTGGCAAGATGACCGTGGAAGAAGTGCCAAAGGCGGCACTTCAGCAGGATGATGACATCGTAATTCGCATGGTGCGCACCTGTGTATGCGGCTCTGATTTGTGGTTCTTCCGTGGGCTGAGCGGACAGGCCGCACACAGTCAGGTGGGCCACGAAGCCATTGGCGTGGTCGAGGAGACTGGCGCGGCGGTCGAATCCGTTAAGCCAGGTGATTTCGTGGTCGTGCCATTCCCGTACAGCTGCGGCAAGTGCCGGTATGCAAGGCCGGCTTCGAATCCGTGTGCCCGCACGGGGGCTACTTCTCCGCTTGTCAGGCCGAATACCTGCGTGTGCCCGAGGCGGACGGCACCGTGTCAAGGTGCCCGGTTCACCGGAAGATTATTCCGATGAACAGCTCGCATCGCTGCTGACCATTTCCGATGTGATGTCCACCGGTTATCACGCGGCGGTTTCTGCCGAGGTCAAGCCCGGTGACACAGCCGTGGTCATGGGCGATGGTGCAGTCGGCCTGTGCGGTGTGATTGCCGCCAAGATGCGTGGTGCCACGCGCATTATTGCCATGAGCCGTCACGAGGATCGCGCGGCGCTCGCCCGCGAATTCGGTGCGACTGATATCGTGCCCGAGCGTGGCCAAGAGGCTATTGACAAGGTGCTGGAGATGACCGGTGGCTATGGTGCGGACGCGGTGCTCGAATGCGTGGCTCCAAGCAGTCCTTCGACACGGCGATTGGCCTGATTCGCCGCGGTGGCGTGATTGGTCGTGTGGGTCTGCCGCACGACGTGGAGATCAGCGCCGAAGGCACGTTCTACGGCAACATCGGCATCAAGGGCGGCCCGGCTCCCGTGCGCCACTACGATATTGACGGTGGTCTGCTGGATGCGGTGCTTAAAGGCGAGATTAACCCTGGCCGCGTGTTCACCGCCGAATATGACCTCGACCATATTCAGGACGCTTATGAGGCCATGGACCAGCGCAAAGATATTAAGGCGTTGATCCGGTTCTAATCGCGTGGTGTGACGGGGTTTACCGCAGTGGTATTTAACGTCCGTATGTATGCGTCCCCTTTGTAGGGCCGCATACATACGGACGTTGTGATGTGTCTGACGCGGTTTACGCTGAACGATTGTGGTGACGCAAACCGGTCACCTGTTACTCGGCGAGCAGTGCCTTGTACTGTGCAGCGGACTGGGCGAGGGCCTCGTCGGTGATGCCGAAAGCGCCGCACGTGGCGAACGGCTTGAGTCAGGTCGCGCCGATGTATAAGCCGTGCCCTCGATCGGAATAAGCAGCTGCTCGATGGGGTAGTGGCCGGGGTGCCGGTCTGGTAGGCCGATTCCGGCGAACCGGTGGACACTGCGCATCGCGTCGGGAACCGTGGCCAAGGCGTACACCGAACTCGCCGACTGCGGCATCATCGACACCGGTGCCGGCCGCGCGGCGCGTGTAAAACGGGTCAAGCCGATTCCCGAACCGCTGGTGCGCGCGGCCAAGACCTATGCCGACGAGGCCCGCCGGCTTGGCGCGAGCCTCGATGACGCCTTCAACGCCCTGTGCGCGCAGTGGTAAAGCGCGCACCGATGCGAAGCCTACACGGGGTGCACCGTCAGCGAAAAGTCGCCGATGGTGCTGACGGTCGAGGGTGAGGCCAGATTGCAGACATCTCGCAAGCAGTACGTGGCATACAGCGGAAGATAGGTTGTTCCGCCGTCCTGCGCAATATTGGAGCGGGACAGCACCACGCCCTGCGAGATGCGATATTCGGCATTGGCCAATACGGCGTCGATGGCGGCGTGCGTGCGGTAGCTGCGCCCCGACTTGACCTCGAACGGCATCACAGAATCGGCGTTCGTGTCAGCGATGAAATCGACTTCACCATGTTTCTTTGCCATGTAGTAATACAGCGGAATGCCTTGCGCCGTCAGCTCCTGAGCAATCACGTTCTCGTAGATGGCACCCAGATTCGGTGAGGAATCATCAAGGTATGCGGCTTGCGCGGTCGGTTGCGGGTATCGTGCCATGAGCATACCGGTATCAGACTGGTACAGTTTGAACTTCGGTGATTGCGCCGTGCGTTTCAATGGTGTTTTCGGCTCGGTGACGCAGTTGGTTTTCAATGCCACACCCGCATCGACAAGCCAAAGAAAATCCTTCTGATTGCGGTCGTACCGAGCACCGGGGCTGATGGAGGAGACGGCGAATCTGCCGTTACCGTCAATCAGCTGAGTGGGGAGCTGGTCGAAGATCTCCTGCACCTGCAATGCGCGATTGCCTGCGTACTGCGAAATATCGTGGCGATATTGCCGGTTCAACTCGTTCTGCACCGCGTGCACAGCCGCCAAATCACCCTTGGTGTCCAGAAAACGTTGCACGACTTCCGGCATGCCGCCGACTACCAGATAGGTGCGGAAGTTCGTCATCATTGCATCGTGAATGTACCGGTCGATTGGCGTGACCGACCGGCAGGATTCTCGGATGTTTTCAAGTGTCGACTTCTGTACGCCGATGGCCCAACAGAATTCCTCAAAATCCATGGGACGCATGGTTTTTTCGATGACCGAGCCAACGGGGTAGGAGCGTACGCCCTTGAACTCAGTGCCGAGCATGGAACCGGAGAACACATAATCGAAACGGCCATCGGCCACCAGAAACTTGACCATGGTCATCACATCCGGTGCCTCTTGCACCTCGTCGATGAAAATCAACGTATCACCGGGAATGAGCGTTGAAGGTGAGAACAAGGTAAGGCGGCTGATGAACTCCTGCACGTCGTTCGCCGATGCGAGCGCTCGGGCCGCCTGCTTGTTCTCGTACAGGTTGATTTCAAGGTAATGGGCGTATTCGTGCTTGGCGAACTCGCGTACCGCGTAGCTCTTGCCGATCTGGCGAGCGCCGGTCAGCAGCAGTGCTTTGCCGGTACCGCTCCGCTTCCATTCCAGCAGATCGTCCGAGATTTTGCGCTCAAGCATGGCAGCTCCTTTCCGAATCCCTTATGAGGGTAGCATTTTCCGCCTTGTATGTGCAAAATGCCGCATTTCAAAATGGGGCTTTGGTGCAAAATGCCGCATTTTAAAGTAGGGTTTTGGTGCAAAATGCCGTGTAAATGGTGAATTGGACGTGCTTGTAAGGGGAGCTGGATGATCGTGCGGCTGGATGACCTTGTAACTAAATGATTGAACGATTGCGCGGCCGTCGTTTGCGTGGCCGCAAAGTTGTGTGGGCTGTTCGCGAATTATGCGCGGTCGGCCGTCATGTGCCTGCGCTTGGGGTGCTCGATAAGTAGCGCTCGCTTCTTGGCGTCCTCGGCGGTCGAAGCCGGTACGCCGTCGGAGGAGGCGTCGATGATGCGCTGCAGGTAGCCGTATAGGGTGTGCAGCTCGTCGTCATTCAGACAGTCCAGCATAGAGGGGCCTGATCAAAACCAGTTCACGAGGTCCTTTTTGCTTTAATCCCCGCTGAGAGCGCGTAGCGCCGGAGGATGATCGGATGCCGCGACGCCGAATCAAGATTCAGCCGCTCGCCGACCAGCCCGACCAGCAAGGAACCGGATTCGCGCATCGGCGGCATGCGCGCTGCTATTCGCGCTGAAACAGCATGGCATGGGTGCGCTGACACCGCGCCGGCGCAAAGGCCATCAGTGAAACTGGGGAATCGGATTGCAGGTGGCGGACGGTGCCCAAGACGAAAGATTCTCGTCCGGCGTTCAGCCGCCGTCGTTGGCCGTGATGATACTGGAGACCATGAAACTCAGGCGGCGGCAGCCAAGGGCGAAGTCGAGAAAGAGGTGACGGCGTGACACTTGAACAGAGGTCAGATAGCGCGGCGGCAGGCCACGAGGCATGTGACCAGCCGATCAGGAGCCTGGAAATCCTCAACCAATGCGTTCCGCTGTTCGAGACGCTGAAGGATCCGAACCGGCAGCAGTTGCTGGTGCAATTGGTGTGCCATGGGCCGCAGACGGTGGGGGAGCTGGCCGAATCGTCGGCACTGTCCCGCACGGCCGTGTCCCATCACATCAAACTGCTGGAACAAGCCGGATTCATCGAAATCAGCAAAGACGCCACCCGCCGCATTTGCTCGGTGCGTGCGGATCGATGGCTGCCGCTGCTCGATGAACTGTCTTCCGCCCTGAAAGCCGACCTTGCGGCGGCGGAGCAGTGCCGAGCATGAGCGACGATCAACGGCCGCAGGCGATTGAGGTGCGCGGTGCGCGCGTGCATAACCTCAAGAACATCGACATCGACATTCCGCTGGGCGAACTGGTGGGCGTGGCCGGCGTCTCCGGTTCGGGCAAAAGCTCTCTGGCGCTCGGCGTGCTGTATGCGGAAGGTTCGCGGCGCTACTTGGAAGCGCTGTCCACGTACACGCGCCGTCGACTGACTCAAGCCAGCCGCGCCCAGGTGGACGAAGTGCTGCATGTGCCGGCCGCGCTGGCCCTGCACCAGCGGCCCACTGTGCCCGGCATCCGTTCGACGTTCGGCACGATGACCGAATTGCTCAACAGCCTGCGACTCCTGTTTTCCCGCGTCGCCTCGCACGTGTGCCCGCATTGCGGGGCGCGCAATGAACCGACGCTGAACGTGGCGGCCGGCCTGCCCATCACCTGTGCTGGCTGCGGCAAGGAATTCCACGCGCCCGGCGCCGAATTGCTCGCCTTCAACTCGGCCGGCGCCTGCCCGACCTGCTCCGGCACCGGCATCGTGCGCGAAGTAAACCGCGCGGCCCTGGTCCCGGACGAGTCGAAAAGCATCGACGACGGCGCGGTGCTGCCATGGGGTTCGCTCATGTGGGACCTCATGAAACAGGTGTGCGGCGCGATGGGCGTGCGCACCAACGTGCCGTTCAACGAACTCACACCCGAAGAACGCGACATCGTATTCAACGGGCCGGCCGTCAAAAAGCATATTCTTTACAAGCCGAAGAAAGGCGACGATTTCGCCGAACTCGACTTCACCTACTTCAACGCCGTGTACACGGTGGAGAACGCGCTCGCCAAAGCCAAGGACGAGAAGGGCCTGAAGCGTGTGGCCCGGTTCCTCAAGGAAGGCCCATGCGCCGACTGCGGCGGCACACGACTGAGCGTCGCCGCCCGGGCCCCGCATGTGCGCGGGCTGAACTTGGCCGAAGCCGGCGCGATGACCTTGGACGCGGCGGCGGATTGGGTGCGCGGAGTGCCGGAATCCCTGCCCGCCGACATGCGGCCGATGGCCGCCAACATCTGCGAATCGTTCCTGGATGTGGCCCGACGGCTGCTCGATCTGGGCCTCGGCTATCTGGCGCTTGACCGCGCCGGCGCCACGCTTTCGACCGGCGAACGCCAGCGTGTGCAGCTCGCCCGGGCCGTGCGCAACCGCACCACCGGCGTGCTGTATGTGCTCGACGAGCCATCCATCGGCCTTCATCCCTCGAACGTGGACGGGCTGCTCGGCGTGATGCACGACTTGGTGGCGGACGGCAATTCCGTGGTGGTCGTGGACCATGATGTGCGTGTACTCAAAGCGTGTGACCATCTTATCGAAATGGGGCCGGTTGCCGGTGCCGAAGGCGGGCATGTGGTCACGCAAGGCACGGTCGGCGAGGTGGCGGCGAACCCCAGTAGTCGCATTGCGCCGTTCCTATCCGACCAGGTGAGTGCGCGTATACGTGAGCGTGTGGCCGAATCGCAAGTGTTCAGCCTTGGCCACATCCGCATGACAACCAGTCAGCTGCATACGGTCAAACCGTTGGACGTTGATATTCCGCGCGGCCGGCTCGTGGCGGTGACAGGCGTCTCCGGCTCCGGTAAAACCACGATGGTGCTCGAATCGCTGATTCCCGCGCTCAAAGCGCAGGCGGCGGGGGAGCGGTTGCCGGAACATGTGCGTGAACTTGAGGCCGAGGGCATCCATCGTGCGAATCTCATCGACGCCACGCCGATTGGCGCAAACGTACGCTCACCGTGGCCACCTATGCCGATATTCACGACGAATTGCGCCGCGCCTTCGCCCGCACGGACGGCGCCAAGGCGGGCGGCTGGAAGGCTGGCGATTTCTCATACAACACCGGCCGACTGCGTTGCCCCACATGCGACGGCACCGGTTCAATCTCGCTCGATGTGCAGTTCCTGCCGGACGTGACCATCGAATGCCCGGATTGTGGAGGCTCCCGCTATGCGTCCGAAGCCGACGCGATTCGGCGTGCGGTTAAAGCGGCTAAGGGCAAAGCGGCGAAGATGAAGGTCCCGGATAAACGCAAAGCTGCCAAGGAAAAATTGAGTGAGGCGACGGATCAGGGTGGCGGCAACATTTCCCTGAGCCTGCCTCAACTCATGGCAATGAGCGTGGACCAGGCGCTGTCCGTGACCGGCGACCTCAAGAAGGTTCACGCACGTCTGACCACCCTGCACGACTTGGGCCTCGGCTACTTGACGCTCGGCGAACCGACGCCGGCGCTTTCGGGCGGCGAAGCCAGCGGCTGAAACTCGCCAGTGAAATGGGCAAGGCCCAATCGGACGCGGTATTCGTGTTCGATGAGCCGACCATCGGTCTGCACCCGTTCGACGTGCGCGTGCTGCTGGGCGTGTTCGACCGGCTCGTGGCGAGCGGCGCAACAGTCGTGGTCATCGAACATGACCTTGACGTGATCGCCAATGCGGACTGGATCATCGACATGGGTCCGGGCGTGGCGAAAGCGGCGGACGCATCGTCGCCACCGGAACGCCGGAACAAATCGCGGCCAATCCGAACAGCATCACCGGGCGGTATCTGCGCTGACTCGTATGGCGGTAACGCGCCTTTGCATAGGACCTGCGCGAGTAGGATAGCCGTCCATGGTGCAGATTCATGGCATTAGACGCGCAAGCGCGGACGCGAAATATCGGCAGATGACCGGGCAGCCGGTCAAGCCGCTGATTCTCAAACTGTGTTTGCCGGCCGTCATCTCCAACTTGGTGACCACCGCCTACAATCTCACGGACACGTTCTTTATTGGTCAGCTCGGCACCGCGCAGTCCGGTGCATCGGCATCGCGTTCTCCATCATGACCGTGATGCAGGCGCTCGGCTTCTTCTTTGGCAACGGCGCGGGCAACTCGATGAGCCGCGAACTCGGCAAACAGAACAATGAGCGCGCCTCCCGACTACTGGCCGTGGGCTTCGCGGGTGCGGTGCTCTCTGGTTTGGTGATTGCCACAATCGGATTGCTGACCTGCGGCCGCTGGTCGTCATGCTGGGATCGACCTCGACAATCGCCCCATACGCCGTGCAATACCTGACGCCGTTGTTGGTCGCCGCACCCTGTGTATGCGGTTCGTTCGCACTCAACGGACTGCTGCGATACCAAGGGCAATCGACGTTCGGCATGATCGGGCTGGTTTCGGGCGCATTGCTGAATTTCCTGCTCGCGCCGTTGTTTATCTTCGTGCTGCACCTCGGAATTTTTGGTGCCGGCCTGGCCACCGCCATCTGCCAGACGGTGAGCTTCACGATTCTGACCACAATGAGCCGCAAATTCGGCGTGATGAAACTGTCCCTGCGCAATTGCAGGCCGGATGTGCTGCTCATGCGCGAAGTGGCCGGCGGTGGCCTGCCCTCGCTGATCCGCCAAGCGCCGGTTCGATTTCCGTGACCTGCGTGAACATTGCCGCCAATCCGTTCGGCGATGCGGCCATCGCCGGCATGGCCATTGTGATGCGCATTATGTTGGGCGCCAACTCGGTGATCGTCGGCCTCGGCCAAGGTTTCCAACCGGTGTGCGGCTACAACTACGGTGCCGGCCTGTTCGCGCGCGTCAAAGAAGGGTACTGGTTCTGCGTGCGGCTCGCCACCTGCGTGCTCGTGGTGTTGGCGGTGTTGCTGTGGGTGTTCGCACCGCAACTGGTCGAGATCTTCCGCTCCGACCCGGCCGTGGTGGCGGTGGGCGTGGCCGCGCTGCACATCCAATGCTGCACGGTGATTCTCAACGGCTTCAACATGATGGGCAATATGATGACCCAGACCATGGGCCGCACCGGCATCGCCTCATTCCTGGCCCTGTGCCGACAAGGTCTGTTTTTGGCACCGATCGTACTGATTCTGCCGATGATGTTCGGCGTGCTCGGCGTGGAAATGGCGCAATCGGTGTCCGACGTGCTGACATTCCTAGTCACTATCCCGTTCATGCGGCGAATCCTGCATGAATTGCGGTGAATGGTAGATGGCAACTATGAATAATCGAAGTGCAAAGCGGGTGCCGGGCGTTCCTTCTCCCGCGTATATCGAATCGCTGTACCGCACCATGGCTGCCGCCCTTGGCCCGACCGGATGGTGGCCGGCTGAAACCACATTCGAGATTATGGTGGGCGCGGTGCTGACGCAGAATACGGCGTGGGGCAATGTGAATCGTTCGCTTGCGGCGTTGAACGCGGAGGGTGTGCTCGAACCCCATAAGCTGGCGATTATGGGGCCAGCGCATCTGCAGGAACTTATTCGCCCGTCCGGCTTTTATGTCAACAAATCCAAGACGGTACAGTCACTGAGCCGATGGTATGTGGAGCGTTGCGGAGCCTCGCCTGAGGGCGCGGCAGATATTCCCGACGCCGAATTGCGGACCGAATTGCTCGGATTATTCGGTATCGGGGGCGAAACGGCCGACGACCTGATGCTATATGTGTTTTCGCGCCGCACATTCGTGGCCGATACTTATGCTCGCCGACTATTCGCCTTCCTTGGATTTGATGTGCCAACCGGCTATCTGGCATTCCACAAGGCCTATTCGCCCGTGGTGCTGGATGCGAGCCTCAGCGTCAAGGATTTGCAGGAATTCCATGGGCTTATTGACGAGTTCGGCAAGGCCTACCGCGACGACGCGGCCAAAAGCGAGTCCTTTTTGGGTGGATGGAGGGCTTGACTGCACGGCGAATCGTTCTCAATAAGAAAAGTGTGAGGCCCGCACGGTGCCAATCGCACATCTGAATCCAAGAAATGGCTGTTTGATGCTATTCCCGCGAATGCGCGATTGAGTGATATTGTGCGTTTGCCTCACACTTTTCTTATTGAGAATGATTCGCTGCGATATGCCGCTTACTTGACAACCTTAAAACCGCTGGTCCATGGGGTCTGATTGGTGACGCTTCAGCCGCTGCTGCTGCGGCCTTGTCCGGGTTGCGGTCGATGACCTGCACGGTGGCGCCAGCCTTGACGGTGATGCCTGTGACGCCGGCAATCCGCTCTCCACCGAGCAGATCGACGACCCCTATCGCCGTGGCATCATCGCCGTGCATGACGCCGAGATTGCCGCCGAACTTGACTGGCTGCGCTCGATGCTGGGTGTCGAAAACGAGTCTGTGACAGAATAGTTCGACCGACACAATCGCCAAAACGCCGAACAGGAGCCAATGATGACCGAAGACAAGCCGATCGCCAAGCCGATTATCGATGATGCGACGCGCGAGAAAATGGCGCTTATGTTCTCTGGCGAGGTCTACCTGCCGGATGATGTGGACGGCTTTTTTGATCTGCAGGCCGCCCAGCGTGATCTCCAGCTCGAACTCAACGCCACGCCGCTGACCAACCGAAGCGCCGTACCGAACTCATGCAGGCGTTCTTCGGCGCGGCGGGGGAGGGTCTGTACCTCGAATGCCCGGTGTATGCGAACTGGGGCTGCAATACTTATTGGGGCGAGCGCTGTTACGCCAACTTCAACCTGACGCTGGTGGACGATGGTGAGATCTTCATCGGATCCCACACCATGATCGGCCCCAACGTCACGCTTGTAGCCACCGGCCATCCCGTGCGTCCGGACCTGCGCTATCAGGGTGCCAGTATTCGTTGCCAGTCCACATCGGCGAGAACGTCTGGATCGGCGCGAATGTCACCGTGCTGCCCGGGGGCACCATCGGGGACAACGCGGTCATTGGCGCCAACTCGCTGGTCACCAAGGACATCCCCGCCAACACGGTCGCCTATGGCAGCCCGTGCAAGGTAATTCGCGAAATCAACGAACGCGACGACGTCTACTACTGGCGCGACCGCCAATTCAGTGAGCGTTTTAAGCTCAAAGAGCAGTAGCGCGAAAGCTCACTCCCACACGTCGAGCTTGCGATTTTTGTAGAAATACTCGCGGTCCTTGTCGCCGATTTCACGCACGACCTCGCAGGGCGCGCCGTAGGTGACGGAGTTGGCGGGGATGGAATGTGTCACGACCGAACCGGCGCCAATCACGCAATTGTCGCCGATGGTCACTCCCGGCAGAATCGACACGTTCGCGCCGACCCACACGTTGCGCCCGCTGATCACCGGAATGCAATACGTGTAATGGTGCTCGCGCAGCACCGGCAACACGGGGTGGCCGGCGGCGCATTAGCACGGGGAACGGTTGAACGAGAAGTGGATTGGCATGTGGTGGTATCGAACATACTGATGCGTGTGCCGCCGAGCCTGTCCAGATGGCTGCCTATATGAACCAGTGACAGAAAAGCACGGGAACGCGAGCGAGAGGAGTGTGCATGGGGCAGTTCGGCGTCATGATTGGCCAGTTAGTCGGATTTCTGATCATGCTGATGGTCGGGTATGGATGTGTGAGGCTTCGATTCTACGGTCAGACGGCGTTGGACGGCATGTGCTCGTTGCTGCTCAACGTGCTCATCCCCGTGCTTGTGTTTTCGAACGCCGTCGATGGTGCGGACCGCGCGCAGCTTGCCTCTAACTGGGGCGTGATGCTGCTGACCGCCGTGATGTACGCGCTGCTCATCCTGGTGTTCTGGCTGGTCGCCGAACTGTTGCGGCTCAAAGGTTCGCGTAGCCATGTATTTCAGGCGTCGCTTATTTTCGGCAACGCCGGATTCATCGGCATTCCGTTGATTATGGCACTTTGGCCGCAGAACGGCGCGATTTACGTGGCGCTGATGTCGATCATCGACCAAACGCTGCTCTGGACGTACGGCGTATGGCTGTGCGAGCCGGTCGACGAAACGACTGGCGGCAACGCGATTGGCGCGCGAGGTGCGGTCGTGAACGGTTCGGTGAACGGCGCCGGTTCGGTGGGCAATGCTGGTTCGGCGAGCAATGCCGCAAACGGTGGTTCTCCGGCCATCGTCCGCCCCTCGCCAGGCACCCGCGTCCTCGGCCTGCTTAAACGATTCGTCAATCCCGCCTTCGTCGGCGTGATGCTCGCCCTGATTCTGATTCTGCTCGGCGTCAAGGTGCCGGACATCATCCTGAAGCCGCTGCACACCATCGGCAATATGGCCACGCCGATGTCGCTAATCTACTTGGGCGGCCTGTTCGCGCTGACCAAGTGGTGGGGCGTCCTCAAACGCTACGAACTCTATGCTGGCCTAGTCGCCAAGATGATCGCATTCCCGCTCGCCTTCTACGCGCTACTGACCGCGCTGACCGGCGCATTGCCGCAACTGCCGATCACCCATGACATGGTGCTGATGATCACGGTCATCGCCGGACTGCCGACCATGACCACCATCGCCATGTTCACCGGTCGCAAGAACAACATGCCCGAGTATGCGGTCGGCTTCGTGCTCGTAAGCACGCTGTTCTCGCTGGCCTCCCTGACGATTGTGTCGGCAGTTGTGTTCTGAATTGTCCCCTTCGACGAAAAGAATGCCGGGGCCTCCGGCGCTTGGAATTTCATCGACGCCGCCAACGACTCCAATCCGAGGCGGCCGTGCCGTATTTCAAGGAGATATTCGATTACGCGCGCACGCTCGATCCGCAGCATCGCCCGCTGACCTACACCAATCTGCTGATGGCCGCCGGAGGCAAAGACAAGTGCCATCAGTTCGCGGATGTCATCTGCCTGAACCGGTATTACGGCTGGTATGTGCAAGATGGGTATCAGCTCATCGGAGCCAAGAAGGCCTTCATCAACGAGATGAACCAATGGATGAACACCGAACCCAACAAGCCGTTTCTGTTCACCGAATACGGTGCGGACACCGATGCCGGTGTGCACAAGCTGCCGAGCATGCAATGGAGTGAAGAGTACCAATGCGAGTACCTCACCATGCAGCACGAAGTGTTCGACATGTTCGAGGCAGTGGTGGGCGAGCAGGTATGGAACCTCTGCGACTTCCAAACCGGTGAAGGTATCATGCGCGTCGACGGCAACAAGAAGGACGTCTTCACTCGCGACCGTCAGCCCAAAGCCGCCGCCTATGTACTCAAGGAGCGTTGGGAGACTAAGTAGCGGCCCGCCCCTGGAATATTCCAGGAGCAACACACATCGCATAACACACAACGCAACATACAAAAAAGAACCTCTGAAACGAATTTCACGAGGTTCTTTCTAGTTACGCTGAATGACTCCCATTAGACTCCCACGAGGGAAGAGCAATGGGAATTCCAACGTGGCTAAGCTCTCAAACTCAGATGTGGAAGTAGAGCTCGTACTCGAGCGGGGTCGGGGCCAGGCGAGCCTGGTCGATCTCGTCGCGCTTGAGGCCAATCCAGGTCTCGATCAGGTCGTCGGTGAACACGTCGCCGGCGGTGAGGAAGTCGTGGTCCTCTTCCAGGGCGTCCATAGCCTCGGCCAGGGAGCTTGGCACCTGCTTGATGCCAGCGTGCTCTTCCGGCGGCAGCTCGTAGAGATCCTTGTCGACCGGCTCCGGAGGCTCGATGTGGTTCAGGATGCCGTCCAAGCCAGCCATCAGCTGAGCGGAGAAGGCCAGGAACGGGTTGCAGGACGGATCCGGAGCGCGGAACTCGATGCGCTTGGCGGCCGGGGAGGTGCCGGCCAGCGGAATACGGATGGCGGCAGAACGGTTACGAGCGGAGTACACCAGGTTGACCGGAGCCTCGAAGCCCGGGACCAGACGGTGGTAGGAGTTCAGGGACGGGTTGGTGAAGGCCAGCACGGAGGAGGAGTGCTTGATCAGACCGCCGATGTACCAGCGAGCCAGATCGGACAGACCAGCGTAGCCCTTCTCGTCGTAGAACAGCGGCTTGCCGTCCTTCCACAGGGACTGGTGGCAGTGCATACCAGTGCCGTTGTCGTCGGCGATCGGCTTCGGCATGAAGGTCGCAGCCTTGCCGGCCAGAGCGGCGGTCTCGTGGACGACGTACTTGTACTTCATCAGGTCATCGCCTGCGTGCTGCAGGGTGTTGAAGCGGTAGTTGATCTCCTGCTGGCCAGCGCCGGCGACCTCGTGGTGGGAACGCTCGAGGATCAGGCCGACCTTCTGCAGGTTGGCGACCATATCGTCGCGCAGATCCTGGGTGTGGTCAATCGGCGGAACCGGGAAGTAGCCCTTCTTGACGCGGTTCTTGAAACCGATGTTCGGGGTGCCGTCTTCCTCAACGTCAACACCGGAGTTCCACGGAGCTTCGATGGAGTCGACCTCGTAGAAGGAGCGGTTCATGCCGTTCTCGAAGCGGACCTTGTCGAAGATGAAGAACTCGGCCTCAGGAGCGAAGGAGGCGGTGTCGGCGATACCGGTGGACTTCAGGTAGGCCTCGGCCTTGCCAGCAACCTGACGCGGGTCGCGGGAGTACGGCTCGTCGGTCAGCGGGTCGACGATGGAGAAGGCCACGTCAAGGGTCTTGTGCTTGCGGAACGGGTCAATGAAAGCGGTCTCAACGTCCGGGACCAGCTTCATGTCGGACTCGTTGATGGCTTGGAAGCCTGAACGGAGGAACCATCGAACGGCATGCCGTCGGTGAAAGCGTCCTTCAGGAATTCGCTAGCCGGCACGGTGAAGTGCTGCTGAACGCCGATAAGATCGGTGAAACGGACGGAGACATACTCGATGCCTTCCTTGTTGATAAGGGCCTCGGCGTCTTCCTTGGACTTGAGTTCGGTCACGGGACCGCTCCTTTCGTATGAAATATAACGGTATCTATCGTAAAATCGAGCGTTTCGCCGGCTCGAAACTTGGGTTACGAGAATGTTTCGTGACTGTGGCCGACAATCGCGCAGGCGCGTTATTTCAACGAAACATCATTACAGAATGGAAACGGAGGCTATCGGGGGAGTGGGTAGAGGTGTCCGCAACGTGGACAGTGGATATTGACAGGTGACGTAGGTGGATGTATGTGGACGCGATTATGAGACATATGACGAAGCCCCGGAACCGATTGAACGGATTCCGGGGCTTCTGTGCGATTTGGTGGTGTGCTGCCGATCAGCGACCGCGCATCGCGCGGCGGGAGATCTTCTGCGGGTGGTTCGGGTCCATGCCCTTGGGGATGGCATAACCCTTCTTGGCCTGCAGCGTGCGCAGACGATCGTTCAGCGTTTCCATCTCGGCCTTGGTCAGCAGGAAGCGACGACGCGGATGAATCTTGGCGATCAGTGCGTTCTTGTGGTTCGTGGGCTCATAGCTCTTGGACTTGGTCACCGTGCTACGCAGCTTGTCCAGTGGCACCTGCTTGGGGCCGTGGCCCACGGAGATGCGGTACACCGGAATGGAGGAGCCGGCGGTGACGCCCTTGATATCGTGTTCCTGACGATCCATCGCCTTCATGATGCGACCGTATTCGCCTTCGCCGATCAGGTAGATGCCGTTCATCGAAGTGCCGCGCCAGATGGCATCCTTGGTCTTCGGGTCGATCCACACCGGTTCCTGCGGGAAGTTAAAGCCGGCTTTCTGCATGTTGCTCAGCACGCCGATGGCGGCACCAGGCTTGCCGTCAATCTGCTTGTAGCCGACTGCATCCGCGCGGCGGGTGAGCATCATGGTGGCCAGTAGCATGCCGAGCATGATGGCGGTGATCATGGTGAAGATCCAGGTCAGCCAGGTCCACTTGGCAATCAGACCGATGATGATCATCACGACTACAGCAGCAGGAAAGCACCGGCCTCAAGCCACGGCAGGGCCTTGTCTTCCTTAGCCGTGTACTTGTAGATCTGGATGATCTGCTTGATTGTGCTCTGCTTCTTCGGCTTCGCGTCCTTTTCCGCCATCACTTCTTCCTTTGTTGAGACGAAACACACTAGACAGCATCTTATCAGGTGCGCTGGTCCGAACTTGTTTGTGCTGGTTGGTCTCAGCGTGTGTGTAACGGCCGTCCGTCGGCTTGAGCAGCGCCTCGCCGAGCGTTTCACTGAACGTGGGATGCGGGTGAACGAGGCGGGCTGCGTCGGCGAGCGGCACATGGTTGCCGACCAGCTGTTCGGCTTCGGCGATGATGTCGGAGGCCATCTGGGAGACCATGTGCACGCCGAGCACGCGCGGGGTGTCCGGGTTGGCCGCGTCGCAGCCGGAGACGATGGTCAGTGAACCGGCCGTGCCGCTCATCAGCATGCGCGCGTTCGCCAGCATCGGATAGTTGGTCTCCTTGATTTCAATGAGATCCTCTCTCGCCTGCGCCTGTTCGACGGTGAGCCCGACCGACGCCGCTTCGGGGAAGGAGAACACGATTTGCGGCACGGTGGCTTCGTCCACCGGCTTGGGATTGAGTCCGGCGATGGTCTCCGCGATGACGATGCCTTGCTCAAAAGCACGATGCGCCAGCGCGTGACCGGCCGTCACATCGCCCACCGCCCATACGCCCGGTTTGTCGGTGCGGCCGTACGCATCCGTGGCGACATGTCCGTGGTCGTCAATCGTCACGCCCCATGCTGTCGGTGATCGGGTCACGCCCGATGGCGACAAGGGCGATTTCGCCCCAGACGCTTTGTTCGCCGTCCTGGCCTTCGCGCGTGTAGTGCACGGTGGCACCAAGGTTCGTGCCGGTGTCCACATGGGTGACGCTGGCGCGGGTGATGATGTTCACGCCATGACGTTTGAGCTCACGGGTCAGCGTGGTGCCGGCTCTCCGGTCCCAGGCTGAGAGCACACGGTCCTTGCGAATCAGCAAGGTCACCTTCGAACCGGCGGCGTTCCACATCGAGGCGAATTCAAGGGCGATGGCCCCGGCGCCGATAATCACCGCCGACGAGGGAAATTCGTTGACTTCCAGCGCCTGTGTGGAGTCGATGAGGGCGCGGCGAACGGGTTGCCGGGCAATGGGCGTGGCTTGGCACCGGTGGCGATGACGATGTTCGTGGCCGTGAGGTCCATCGTGGGGCCGCTGGGCTCGGGGACATCGGCCTTGTGATAGGTGAGGATGTCGCTTTGGTCGGGGGAAGGGACGAGGTGGACGATGTGGTTGGAAGTTGCTGGAGCGGTCTCATCCGCATGGAACGCGGCATTGGCTCGGAACACGGTGATGCCGCGATGGGCAAGCAGTCCGGCCAGTCCTCCCACCATCGTCTTGACCACGCGCAGGCGATAGTCGCGCAGCGTGCCGAAGTCGATGCCATTCACCGAGGCGTTGACGCCGAGCTCGGCCGCACGGTGCACGGTGTCGATGGTGTGGGTGGCGGTGATGAGCGCCTTGGAGGGGATGCAGCCACGGTTGAGACATGTGCCGCCTACGGTGGCGTCACGCTCGACGAGTGCCACTTTCATGCCGAGTTCGGCGGCGCGCAAGGCCGTGGAATAGCCGCCGGGCCGGCCCCGATGATGACCAGATCAAACTGTTCGCTCATGATTGCCTCCTTGATACATATAAGTATGGCTCCCACGCTAGGGAGCCATATGCGGCTATCGCCGCCACTTCGCCTAAAAACAGTCCACTGGACTGTTTTCTTTACGGCTCAGCCCCTCAACGAGGGGAGCCAGAGTATATATGGACAATCAGTCCGCCGGCCAGTGACCGCGCTTCGGGTAACGCGGCTTGGGAAGCTCCAACGACGCATCTGAATCGAACGGCTCCAAGCGTAGGAGAAGGAGCGGGAGCCCTTGGACACGGACCGTTCGCCGTACTTGGCGATGAGCTTGGCCTTGAGCTTGCGCCACATCAGCCATACGTCGATGATCACGGCAATCAGGTAACCGTACATAAGCGCATCATGATGATGGAAGCCCACTGGTTCTGCATCAAAGAAGTGACGAACATGGAAACGATCAGAATCGCGAAGGCCACCGGGATGAACCATTCGCCAAGGTTGAAACGGGCATCCACATAATCACGGATGTAGATACGCCAAGGCAAGCGTTCCGCCTTGGGCATGTGGTTGATATCGCCATTCTGCATCGCCTCGTACTCGGCGTTCTCCTTCTCACGCAGACGGGCTTTGGCGGCCTTGGCGCTGGCCTTGCGGTCCACCGGAACCAGCGGACGGATACCGGCGGCCTGAGCCTGCTTCATCTTCGGGGTAGGACGGCCTTTTTTCTCAGAAGGATTGGCGGCCTTCTTCGGGGCCTGCTCAACAGGAGCTTGGGCCTCTTCTTTTTTCTTAAACGGATTCCATGTCATGCTTTGAGGTTACGGTGACGTTCAGACACTTGTACACTGGCGCAGCCATTGCAATGACGCCGCTCACACACATATATAAAGGAGGACCATCATACAACGCTCACGCTGACGAGATTCGTTCGCGCGTCGAAACCGATTGGAACCGCATAGTCAAGGTGCTGGCCGAAAAGGTCGCGCTGCAGTCGATCTCCGCCAAGGGCATCACCGCCGAACATATGAAGCGCTCCGCTGAATTCGTGGCAGACGAACTGCGCCTCGTGGGTGTGGATACCAAGGTGGTTCAGGCTTCCAATGCCGACGGCACTCCGGGCGCATGGGAGGTCATCGGCTCGCATATCGTTTCTCCGGACGCCCCCACCGTGCTGCTCTATGCCCATCACGACGTGCAGCCTGTTCCGGACCCGGCCGAGTGGAACACCGACCCGTTCGTGGCCACCGAAATCGACGGCCGCCTCTACGGCCGTGGCTCCGCCGATGACGGCGGCGGCATCGCCATCCACTCCGGTGCACTGAAGGCCCTGGGCGACGACCTCAACGTCAATATCAAAGTGTTCATCGAAGGCGAAGAGGAGATGGGCTCGCCAAGCTTCATTCCCTTCATCGAGGCTCACCGCGACGAATTCGCCGCTGACGTGATTATCGTGGCCGATTCCGGCAACTGGTCGGCGGACATTCCTTCTTTGACCACCTCGCTGCGCGGCAACACCTGTGTGGACGTGACCGTGCAGGGCCTTGAGCATCCGGTGCACTCCGGCCAGTACGGCGGCCCGATTCTCGACTCCAATACGTTGGCCGCCATGCTCATCGCTTCCATGTATGACGAGAACGGCGATCTGGCCGTACCCGGCGTGACCGCGGAAGAGCCGATCGGCGGTTTGCAGCACGACCTTGACGAAACCACCGTGCGCGAGGATTCTGGCGTGGTGGCCGGTTACGAGTTCGCCGGCACCGGCTCGCTGGCCTCACGCCTGTGGACTAAGCCGTCCGTGACCGTGATCGGCTTCGACGCCCACCCGGTCGAGGGATCCTTCAACGTGATCGCCCCGGAGACCCGCTTCCGTCTGTCGCTGCGCACCGCGCCCACCCAGCACCCTGAAGAAGCGCAGGAAGCACTGGCTGCATTCCTCGAATCCCACGCGCCGTTCGGTGCCAAGGTCACTGTCGAACGCGGCGAAAACGGCATGGGCTGGGCCATGGATCCGACCGCCGTGGCCACCAAGGACGCGCTGGAAGCCATGACCGAGCCTTCGGCGTTGAGCCCATCAACAAGGGCGAAGGCGGCTCCATTCCGTTCATCCCCGAACTGCAGCGCATTTTCCCCAACGCTCAGGTGCTGGTCACCGGTCCCGAAGACCCGAAGGCCAACGCCCACAGCCCCAATGAGTCCATCTCCCTGCCCGGCCTCAAGAACAACGTGATCACCGAGGCTTTGCTGCTGGACAAGCTCGGCAAGTAGCCGAACCGCATCGGTAATGGTAGTGAGCCGCCGTCAGGTAGGTCACAGATGTGGCTATTGCCTTTGACGGCGGCTTGCTTTATAGTCGGGAGTTGACACGGGAGCTGCCGTTGGGCGGCTGAGAGGAGACTCATAGTCTCGACCGATGGAACGTGACCGGATAATGCCGGCGCACGGAAATGTCGCTCTTACCCACCCGTGCCTGAACCAACCCGCGCGTGGCCACGAACATATGCATCATGTGCGTACATATATCCACGTATGTTCGGCTGCGTGCGAGCAGAAGAAAGGCACATTCATGACTGAAGCTGTGGCCAAAGCCAATTACAAGTGGCGCGTCGTCGATATCGTCGTCGCCGCAATCATCGCCGTCGCATCCGGCGTCATTTTCTGGGGCTGGGACATTGTCTGCTCCGCCCCGCTGGCCCTGTTTGAAGGCGTGACCCCCGGTTTCGAGGGTCTGCTCAACGGATTCTGGCTGTTCGCTGGCCCGCTCGCTGCAATCATTGTGCGCAAGCCCGGTGCCGCACTGTTTGCCGAAACCCTCGCCGCCTTCCTTGAGCTTACGCTGGGCAACCAGTGGGGCGTCGGCGGCTCGCTGATCGTCGGCATCATCCAGGGTCTGGGTGCCGAAATTGCCTTCGCCGTCTTCGCTTGGAAGAAGTGGAACATCGGCACCACCATCCTGTCCGGTGCGCTCGCCGGCGTGGGCTGCTGGGCCTACTACTGGGCCACCAACCCGGGCTGGAACGGCCTGCGCGTCACTTGGTATCTGGTGGGCTCCATCATCTCCGGCGTCGTGATCGCCGGCGTGGTGGTCTGGTACTTGTCTCGTGCGCTCGCCGTCACCGGTGCTCTGGAGCGTTTTGAATCCGGCCGCAGCAAGGCGCGCGTCTGATGCAGATTAATCCGGCTGCGGTAGAGGCCAGCGGCTGGGGATGGCGGCACGCCACGCGTAAGGACTTCGCGTTGCGTGCCGTCGATTTCACCATCCGGCCAGGTGAACGTGTGTTGCTGCTCGGTGCTTCGGGCGCGGGCAAAAGCACGATGATGGCCGGTCTCGCAGGCGTACTTGGCGGCGATGAGGAAGGCGAGCAGGAGGGCTCGCTCACCATCGATGGCGTCGATGCGCGCGAGGCGCGAGGTCGCGTGGGACTGGTGCTTCAGGACCCGGACTCGCAGATCATTCTTGAACGACTGGGCGATGACGCGGCCTTCGGCTGCGAAAACCTCAACGTGCCGCGCGAGGAGATTTGGCAGCGAGTGCGCGAATCATTGGATATGGTGGGACTCGGCGGACTCGAACTGGATCGGTCCACCCGCCATCTGTCCGGCGGCCAGCGCCAACGTCTCGCGTTGGCCGGCGTGCTGGCTATGAAGCCCGGTCTGCTGTTGTTGGACGAACCGACCGCCAACCTCGACCCCGAAGGCGTGGTCGAAGTGCATGACGCGGTCAAAAAGGTCATCGAGGCCACCGGACAGACCATGGTTGTGGTCGAACATCATATCGATGTATGGCTCGATCTGGTCGATCGCGTGATCGTGCTCGGCCGACCCGATGCAAGTTCGCCCACGGGCGCGGTCATCGCCGACGGCAAGCCGGACGAGGTGTTCGCCGAGATGGGCGACGTGTTGGCCGCCGGTGGCGCGTGGGTGCCGGGCCGTGCGATTCCCGATTACTCGCCGAAGCGGGAGCCTGCGCACGATGCGCCGGTGCTCAGCACTGAGAACTTAAGCTTTGGCCGTGGGACCGCTTTTGGCGTTGGTATCAATCTGGATTTTTATCCCGGCGAAGTAACGGCTCTGATGGGTCCGAACGGCGCGGGCAAATCGACCTTGGCCTTGACCTTGGCCGGGCTGCTCGAGCCTATCGCCGGCAAGGTGCTCATCGCCGACAACCTCAAGCCCGCGCATGCCGGGCGTGAGCCGATTGACTGGAAAAGCAAGGAACTGCTGGGCCGTATCGGCATGGTGTTCCAGGAGCCCGAACACCAGTTCGCTGCCAATTTCGTGCGTGACGAAGTCGCCATCGGCCCCAAGTCGATGGGGCAGAGCCAAGACGAGGCTTATCGGACCGCCGACCGCATGCTTGAGCAGATGAATCTCACGCGCTTCGCCAAAGCCAACCCGTATACCTTGTCTGGCGGGGAGAAGCGGCGACTGTCCGTGGCCTCCATGCTGGCCGCCGCACCCAAAGTGTTGGTGATGGACGAACCGACATTCGGACAGGATTTCAGTACGTGGAATGAAATGGTCAAGCTGATCGCCGCCATCCGCGACCAAGGCTCGTGCGTGGTCATGGTGACGCACGATGAGGCGCTGGTGGATGCGCTGGGCGCACGACGCGTGATGTTCGAGGAGGCGAGGCATGAGTGACGTGGTAACCGTCAGCCCGCAGGAAACGCGCGTGGAGCCGGTCAAAGCCTCATCGCCCTCATGGTTCATAGCGCGCATCAACGCGGTCAGTCGCATCATCGGTGCGCTGTTGCTGTGTGTTCCGATGTTCATCAGTCTGGATGTGGTATCCGCATCCACGGCGCTCGGCATCGAATTCGTGCTGCTGTGGATTGGTGGCGTGGCTCCGTGGACCGTATGCCGTAAGACCTGGCCGGTATGGATCGCCGCCGCCGGCAGTTTTATCTCCGTGTTTCTCTACGGCCGTACCTCGGGCGAGATCCTGTGGCAGGGTGGCTGGATTGTGATCAGCGAGGGATCCGTTAATCTGGCCATCGCCACGGCTATCAGGGTGGCGGCCATTGCCGTACCCGGCGTGATTCTGGCCCTGGGCTCGATCCCACTGATTTGGCGGACGGTTTGGTTGAGATTCTGCACTTCTCACCGCGATTCGTATACGGCGGGTTGGCTGGATTGCGCATGTTTACGCTGCTGCAGGAAGATTGGCGCGCACTTGGCTTGTCCCAGCGTTCGCGCGGCCTTGGCGACGGTAACGCCATCGCCCGTGCCCTCTCCCAAGCGTTCGGACTGCTGGTGCTCTCCATCCGGCGCGCCACCAAACTTGCCACCGCCATGGAAGCGCGCGGCTTCGGCTCCGGCGCCCCACGTTCCCAAGCCCGCATCTCGCGTCTGAAGCCTATCGACTGGATCTTCTACGTCATCTGTCTGGCCGTCCCGCTGGCCTCCATAGGCGTAGCCGTCGGCACCGGGAATTGGCACTTCGCCTTTCAGGGTGTCTGAAAGGCGGCAGACTGGCACAGTGCCTTTCAGGGTGTCTGAAAGGCGACAGATTAGCACAGTGCCTTTCAAGGTGTCTGAACGCCTTATGATGCCCCCGCTGGCGGGGGCTGTCGGCGTAGCCGACTGGGGTGGTTCCAGCCTCGACCACCCTCAGTCTCGCGACTGACGTAATGACCCGGCAGTAGGGTAGTGGCTATGCCCATCAACGCCCAGATTCTTGATAATCCGAAATCCGACCGCGTGCGCCGCATCGCCGATCTGACCCGCGCCAAAGGCCGCGAACGTTCGGGCCGTTTTCTTATCGAAGGCCCGCAATCCGTGCGCGAGGCCGTCACTTGGCGGCCGGACGTGGTGCAGGACCTGTATGTAGAGGTTTCGCAGGCGCTGGAACATCCGCGTATCATCTCCTCCACGTTGGAGAAGATCGTCGAAACCTCGCAGGATGCCACGATTTATGTGCACTACTGCACCGGCGACGTGATGCGCCGCATCAGTCCGGACGCCCAAGGCATCGCGGCCGTCGGCAATGCCGAGTCCATGCACGCCGGAGCCGATGACGTCGAACTTGGCAAGAACGGTCGGGCCCCGCAGATTGCCGCCTTCTGGCAGGTGCGCGACCCGGGCAACGCCGGCACCGTGATCCGTGCGGCCGATGCGGCCGGCTGCGACGCCGTAATCTTCGTGGACGACTGCGTGGACGTGCTGAATCCCAAGGTCATCCGCTCCACCGCAGGCTCCCTGTTCCATCTGCCGGTACTCGCCATGAGCACCGACGAATTCTTCACCTGGACAGGCGACCATAATATGGACGTCTGGGCCGCCGACGTATACGGCACCGAAGAACGCAAGCCGGAAAGCCTGCCCGCAGTACTGGCGGACAAGGCGGCGGTCGAGGCTCCGAAAGCCGTGCTGTTCGGCAATGAGGCGCGTGGCTTGGAACCGGACATCCTCACGCGCTGCGGCCGCATCGTCTCCATCCCGCTTTATGGCAAGGCCGAATCGCTGAACCTCGGCACCTCGCCGCGGTGATGCTGATGTCGCTGTCTATGTCGGGTCATGTTGAAAGAATGTGAAACCGGTAAAAACGCTGTGAAACGCTGAGAAAACATCAGACGAAAGGGTTCTCGTGGCAGAACAAATGGTGTTCGACGCCGACCAGGTGACCGCTGAGGTTGCGAGGGCATCGAGAAAATCCAGAACGCCTCCAACCTGGAGGAGCTCAAGGCCATCAAGACAACGTACGCAGGTGCCGATTCGGCGATGACCAAGGCCAGCAAGGCCATTGGCTCCCTGCCCGCCGACCAGAAGAAGGAAGCCGGCAAGCTCATGGGCAAGCTGCGCGCCGACTTCGGCCGCGCCTATGGTCCCAAGGAGGTCGAGCTCAAGGAAGCCGCCGAGAAGGCCGCGCTTGCCGCCGAAACCGTGGATATGACGCTGCCGGTGAGCCGTAAGCCTCTGGGCGCCCGTCACCCGCTGCCTAAGCTGATGGAGGACGTCGAGGACTTCTTCATCTCCATGGGCTGGCAGATCTCCTCCGGCCCGGAAATCGAAGCCGAATGGTACAACTTCGACTCCCTGAATTTCGGCCCGGACCATCCGGCCCGCCAGATGCAGGACACCTTCTACGTCAAGGGCAATCAAGCCAAGGACGCCGCCGGTTTCGTCGGCTCCAACATGGTGGTGCGTACGCAGACCTCCTCCGATCAGGTCCGTGCCCTCCTGACCCGTGGAGTGCCGCTGTACATCGCGTCCCCGGGCCGCGTGTTCCGCACCGATGAGCTGGACGCCACCCATACTCCGGTGTTCCACCAGTGCGAAGCCCTCGCCGTCGACAAGCACCTGACCATGGCCGACCTGAAGGGCGTGCTGGACAAGCTTGCCGTCGCCATGTTCGGCCCTGAAGCCAAGACGCGCCTGCGCCCGAGCTACTTCCCGTTCACTGAGCCGAGCGCCGAACTCGACCTGTGGTTCCCCGACAAGAAGGGCGGCCCCGGCTGGCTCGAGTGGGGCGGCTGCGGCATGGTGAACCCGAACGTGCTGAAGTCCGCCGGCATCGACCCGGACGTCTACACCGGTTTCGCCTTCGGCGTCGGCATGGAGCGCACGCTCCTGCTGCGCAGCGACATCAACGACATGCACGACCTGGTCGAAGGTGACGTGCGTTTCGCCGAACAGTTTGTGATGGGGGAGTGATTCAGCCATGCCTATGATCGATATCGATTGGCTCAAGGACCATGTCGAGGTTCCCGAAGGCCTGACCTACGAACAGCTCGCCAAGGACCTTGTCAAGGTGGGTCTTGAGGAAGAGGAGATTCACTCCTCTCAGGTGACCGGCCCGATTGTGGTCGGCTACGTGGTCGACGCCACCCCCGAACCGCAGAAGAACGGCAAGACCATCAACTGGTGCCACGTGGACTGCGGCGACGAATGGAACGAGACCGACGAAGGCGGCAACAAGGTGCCGCGCGGCATCATCTGCGGCGCGCCCAACATGAAGGCCGGCGAAAAGGTCGTCGTCACCCTGCCCGGTGCCGTGCTGCCCGGCGACTTCAAGATCGAACCGCGCAAGACCTACGGCCACATCTCCAACGGCATGTGTGCCTCCGAACGTGAGCTGGGTCTGGGCGACAACCACAATGGCATCATCCTGCTGCGTCAGTATGGCTTCTCCGAGGCTGAATACGAGGCTCTGAAGCCTGGTCAGGACGCCATGCACCTGCTGCACCTCGACCAGCCTCTGCTTGAGATCAACATCACCCCGGACCGTGGCTACACGCTGTCCTACCGTGGCGTGGCCCGCGAATACCACCACTCCACCGGTGCCGCCTACACCGATCCGGCCGTGGCACTCAACGAGAAGGCCCCGGAACCTGCTGACTACCAGCCCGGCACCCCGGTGGACATCGATGTTGAAATCGACGATAACAATCCGATTCACGGCGTGCCCGGTTGCGACCGCTACTACGCGCGTATCGTCAAGGACTTCAATCCCAACGCCCACACGCCCAACTGGATGCGCCGCCGCCTGATCCGCGCCGGCATGCGCTCCATCTCCTTGGCCGTGGACGTGACCAACTACGTGATGCTTGACCTCGGCCAGCCGATGCACGCCTACGACCTCGACAAGCTCGAAGGCCCGATTGTCGTGCGCCGCGCCAACGAGGGTGAGAAACTCACCACCCTGGACGGCAAGGAACATGACCTGAGCGTCGAAGATCTGCTTATCACCGATTCGCCGAACGGCGAACGCGGCTCGCGCATCCTCGGCCTTGCCGGTGTGATGGGCGGCCTGTATGGCGAAGTGACCGCCGACACCAAGAACATTCTTCTGGAGGCGCGCACTTCGATCAGGTGACCATCGCCCGTTCGGCCCGTCGCCACAAGATTCCATCCGAGGCCTCCCGCCGCTTCGAACGTGGCGTCGACACCGCGCTGCAGCCTGCCGCCACCCAGATGGCCGCCGAACTCATGGCCAAGTACGGCAACGGCGAGCCCAGCGAACACCCGAACGACGTGAACAACACGCCGCGCGCCAAGGCATCCACTTCAAGGCCTCCGAAGTGGCCCGCGTAGCCGGCCTCGACGTGGACATCAACCGCATCTCCGACATCCTGACCGACATTGGCTGCACGGTGGCCGGTGGCGGCAACGGTGAGTTCGCCGTAACCGCGCCGAGCTGGCGTCCGGACTTGAACGAGCCGTGCGACCTGGTCGAGGAGATCGCCCGACTGGTCGGCTACGACCAGATTCCGATCACCGTGCCGCCGGCACCGGTCGAGGGTCTGGTGGGCCTGACCCCGGACCAGCAGCGTCGCCGTCGCGTGGCGGACGAGCTCGCCGAGTTCGGCATGGTCGAATCGCTGAGCTACCCGTTCGTGGGTGACGACGATTACAAGGCCTTCGGCTTCGACCCGGAAGCCACCAAGAAGGTCAGCGTCGAGATCGCCAACCCGCTCTACGGCGACCGTCCGTACCTGCGTCGCGAGATTCTGCCGACCCTGGCCACCACCGTGCAGCGCAACATCCGCCGCGGCATCGAAAACGTGTCCCTGTACGAGCTCGGCCACGTCTACCTGTGGGATCCGAACGCGCCCGCCATCCCGGCACTGCCCGGCGGCGTGCGCCCCACCGACGAACAGCTCGCCGCGCTTGACGCCGGTCTGCCCGAACAGCCCGACCATGTGGCCGGCATCCTGACCGGTCTGGCCGAGGACGACGGCTGGATGGGCGGCAAGCGCCCGGTCGACTGGTCCGACGCCGTCGAGGCCGTGCGCCGCATCGCCGGCCGTATCGGTGCCGCAATCGAACTCGACCAGCCGCCGCCGACGATGTGCCAGTCCAATGGCACCCCGGCCGCGCCGCCCGCGTCATGGTGGGCGACGTCTTCACCGGCTGGTTGGTGAACTGCACCCGCGCGTCAACGAGGCGCTCGGCTTCCCGGCCCATTCCGCGGCCTTCGAGCTGAACCTCACCGCGCTGTTCGCCACGCTGACCGGCAAGCCCGTCCAGGCCAAGCCGATCTCCACGTTCCCGCCGGTCAAGCAGGATTTGGCCTTCACCGTGGACGAGACCGTGACCGCAGGCCAGCTTGAGAACGTGATTCGCAAGGCCGCCGGCGCGAACCTCGAATCCATCGAACTGTTCGACGTGTTCACCGGCGAACAGGTGGGCGAGGGCAAGAAGTCCCTGGCCTATGCGGTGGTGTTCCGTTCACCGAGCAAGACGCTGTCCGCCGAAGACAGCGACGCCATCCGCAAGGCCATCGTGGCTGAGGCCGCCGAAATCGGCGCCCAGCTGCGCGCCTGACCCAACCAATCATCCGAATCGAGGAGCGCCATGAGCCAAGCGGAGCAGGACAAGCCGAAATACGGGCAGTACCAGCAGCCTGAATATGGTGCTATGTCTGGCCAATACGGGCCGAATTACAACCCGTATATTTATGGCGCTCCCGAGCCGGATACTAAGAAGGATTCCGCCGCAGCCGCTGGCGATAACGGTGGCGCGGCACAATCTCAGCAGGCTGGCCAGCCGTATGGTCAGCAGCCGGCGTGGCCCGGCAATCAGCAGGCGGGCGGCTGGCCGTACGCTCAAGGCGGCCAACAGTCCGGTCCGGGCGCATATCCGGGCGGGTACCCGGGCATGCAGGGCCAGCCGTATGGTCAACAGCCGAACGGTCAGCCTCACCAGCCGCATTATTACCACGGCATCGACCTGAACGATCCAAACCAGAACCCACTCTACGGCACTGGGATTCGTATGCGATCATCTCCTTTATCCTCGCCCTGTTCTTCCCGGTGCCAGTGCTCTCGGCACTGATGGGCGCGGTGGCAATGTGGCGCACGCGCACTTTCCATATGAAGGGCTTCGGTTTGGCCGTGGCCGCCGTGGTAATCAACGTGCTGTACACCATCGCCGTCATCTGGATGGCCTTCAATGGCTATGACGCCATGAGCCTTTACCAGGAAGCCCTCCAGCAACTGACCGGCGGCACCGGCTCCTCCTCCGACTCCATCTCCGCATAAGTAGCGTTCACATACCAACACACCCACTGCATAAATATGCAATAGTCTGCATAATCGCGTATACTCATCCGAAGACACATCAGTGAAAAGAGATGAGTATGGCGAAATATACAGTGGCCGTGGCCGGTGCCACGGGCTATGCCGGCGGTGAAGCGCTGCGCATTCTGGCCGCGCACCCCGACTTCGACATCACCTGCGTGGCAGGCCATTCCTCAGTGGGGGAGTCGATGGCCAAGCACATGCCGCATATTCCCCAACTGGCCAATCTGGTCGTTGAAGATACCACGCCCGAAGTGCTGAACGGGCATGACGTTATCATCCTCGCACTGCCGCACGGTGCTTCGGGCAAGCTCGCCTCGCAGCTCGATCCGAATGCCGTGGTTGTGGATTTGGGCGCCGACCATCGCCTCGAAGAACAGGCCGCTTGGGATGAGTTCTACGGCGGCGATTTCTATGAGCATTGGACCTACGGCATGCCCGAGCTCATCACCGGCAAAGCTGCGGACGGCTCCTACACCCGCCAGCGTGCGGCGCTTCCTGGCACCAAGCGCATCGCAGGTCCTGGCTGCAACGTCACCGCCACCACGCTGGCCCTCCAGCCCGGCATCGCCGAAGGACTGGTTGAATCGCAGGATATCGTGGCCGATCTGGTCGTCGGATACTCGGGTGCCGGCAAGAATCTCAAGCGCACCAACCTGCTTGCCGCCGAGGCCCTGCAATCCGCCCTGCCGTATTCGGTGGGCGGCAAGCACCGCCACATTCCCGAAATCCTGCAGAACTTCGCCCACGCGGCCGGCAAGAGCGCGGCCGAAGCCAGCGAATTCACGCTCGGCTTCACACCGATTCTCGCCCCATGTCCCGAGGTATCCTCGCCACCGTGTCCGCCCGCATGACGGACAAGGCCAAGACACTGAGCGATGAGGAGATTCGCGCCGTATGGTCCAAGGCCTATGAAGGTCAGGACTTCATGGTGCTGCTGCCCGAGGGCACGCTGCCCGCCACCGGCAACATCATCGGATCCAACGCAGCCCACCTGCAGGTCGTCACCGACCGCAAGGCCGGCCGCATCTACGCTTTTGCCGCCATCGACAACCTCAACCGTGGTACCGCCGGACAAGCGGTCCAATCACTGAACATCGCACTAGGCCTGCCGGAAGACGCGGGCCTGACCAAGATCGGAGTAGCACCGTGAGCGTTACATTTGCACAAGGTTTCTCCGCCGCCGGCGTGGCGGCTGGTATTTCATCCGTCGAAGGCAAGAAGGACTTGGCCCTCGTGGTCAACAACGGCCCGCTCGACGCGGCTGCAGGCGTGTTCACCTCGAACCGTTTCTGTGCCGCCCCGGTGCAGTGGAGCCGTAAGGTCGTCGCCGACGGTCACGTCAAGGCCGTGATTCTGAACTCCGGCGGTGCCAACGCCTGCACCGGCGAGGCCGGTTACGCCCAGTCCGTCGCCACCGCGGAAACGGTCGCCGGGCTCATCGGCGCCGAACCGAATGATGTGGCTGTCTGCTCCACCGGTCTCATCGGTGAACTGCTGCCGTTGGACAACGTGCTGGCTGGTGCCAAGAGTGCCCATGAGGCTCTTGCCGCCACCGCCGAAGCCGGCACCGACGCCTCCCACGCCATCATGACCACCGACACCAAGCCGAAGACGGTCGAACTGACCGGCTCCAACGGCTGGAAGATCGGCGGCATGGTCAAGGGCTCGGGCATGATTGCCCCGCAGCTGGCCACCATGTTGTGCGTCATCACCACCGATGCGGTTGTCTCCGCCGGTCAGATGCAGGCCGCACTCGCTGTGGCTGCCGAACATTCGTTCAACCGCATCGACGTGGACGGCTGCATGTCCACCAACGACACGGTCCTGCTGCTCGCCTCCGGTGCCTCTGGCATCGAACCGGACAAGGACGAATTCAACAAGCTGGTGCGTGAGGCCTGCGCATCCCTGTCCCGCCAGATCATCGGCGACGGCGAAGGTGCCTCCCACGACATCCGTATCACCGTCACCGGTGCCACCAGCGAAGACGCGGCACTTGCCTGTGGTCGTGCCGTCGCCGCCTCGAACCTGCTCAAGTGCGCCATCTCCGGCAACGATCCGAACTGGGGCCGCATCGTCAGCTCCCTGGGCACTGTGCCGCCTGAAGTCGCGCCTTACGATTCGAACAAGGTGACCGTGGACGTCAACGGCGTGCGCATCTGCGAGAACGGCGGTGCCGGCCGCGACCGTAGCGAGGTCGACATGACCCCGCGCGAAGTCCACATTGACATCGACCTGAACACCGGCTCGGACGCCGAGGCCACCGTCTGGACCGACGATCTCACCCACGAATACGTCCACATCAACGCCGACTACGAAAGCTGACAAACAGCCCAGTGGGCTGTTTGTAGCAGCCGGCAGCGATAGCGTCGCCGGCGTCGCAGAAAAGAGAAAAATTGTCTACAGAATTGAAGGGACCTGGGTTCCATTTCGACGTGCACACCGATTTGCGCGCCGATCAGAAGGCAGAAGTGCTTATTGAAGCGCTGCCATGGCTGGAGGAGTTCGCCGGCCAGCGTATCGTCGTCAAATACGGCGGCAATGCCATGGTCGATGACCATCTGAAGCAGTGCTTCGCCGAAGACATGGTCTTTCTGCGTCAGGTGGGTCTGCACCCGATCGTCGTGCACGGCGGCGGTCCGCAGATTTCCCACATGCTCAAGGCCCTCGGCATCAAATCCGAATTCAAAGGCGGCCTGAGGGTCACCACCCCCGAGGCCATGGATGTGGTGCGCATGGTTCTGACCGGCAAGGTGTCACGCGAACTGGTAGGCCTGATCAACGCGCACGGCCCGCTGGCCGTAGGCATGTCCGGTGAAGACGGCGGCCTGTTCTCGGCCATGCAGCGCAGGCCCGTCATCGATGGCAAGCCCACCGATATCGGCCTGGTCGGCGACGTGGTTTCCGTCGATGCCTCGGCAGTCGAGGATCTGGTGGCTGCCGGTCGTATCCCGGTCGTCTCTTCCGTGGCTCCGAACGAAGAAGATGCCACTGAAGTGCTCAACGTGAACGCTGATTCCGCCGCCGCCGCTTTGGCTGCCGCTGTGGGCGCGCACAAGCTCGTTATCTTGACTGATGTGGATGGTCTGTACGCCGATTGGCCGGATAAGAATTCTCTGATTGGCCGGATCGGTGTGGAAAACCTGCGCGATATGCTGCCGGACCTGGAATCCGGTATGCGACCCAAGATGGAGGCCTGTGTCAGGGCCATCGACGGTGGCGTGCCCCAAGCCCATGTCATCGACGGGCGCAAGCCGCATTCGATTTTGAACGAGATATTCACCTCCGCAGGCATCGGTACCATGGTTATGCCCGATGAAGGACTGGAAATGAGGAGCTCTTATGGCTACTGAGCATGAGGAAAAACTAGGTACGGAAGACAGCAAGTGGCTGGGAGAGTACTCTCAGGTCCACATGAATGTGTTCGGTACGCCGTTGCGCGTCATGGATCACGGCCAAGGTGCCCACATCTGGGATGTTGACGGTAACGAATACCTCGATTTCCTGGCAGGCATCGCCGTCAATTCCCTCGGATACGCCCACCCCAAGTGGGTCAAGGCGGTTGCCGATCAGGCTGCCAAGGTGGCGCATATCAGCAACTATTTCGCGTCCGAGCCGCAAATTGAATTGGCATCAAAACTGGTCAAGCTGGCTGGTGCACCTGAAGGCTCCAAAGTCTACTTCGGCAACTCCGGTGCTGAAGGCAATGAAGCTGCCCTCAAGCTCGCCAAGCTGTATGGACGCACCTTGCCTGGTGCCCTGCCTTCCATCGGCGGCAAGCCCGCACGCATTCTCGCAATGACTCACGGCTTCCATGGCCGTACGATGGGTGCGCTGTCCGCCACGTGGAAACCCGGTATCCGCAAGCCGTATGATCCGCTGGTGCCGAACATCGAATTCGTGCGCGCCGGCGACAAGGTCGCCCTGCACGACGCTTTTGCACAGACCGGTCTCGGTCGCTATGGCAAGGGTCCGGTGGCTGCTGTGATTCTGGAACTTATCCAAGGCGAAGCCGGCGTGCAGCCGTTGGGCGCCGATTACGTCAAGTTCGTGCGCGAACTGTGCGATATCAACCACGCGCTGCTTATCATCGATGAAGTACAGACCGGTATCGGACGTACCGGCAAGTGGTTCGCATTCCAGCGTGACGATCTGTCCGGCGGCGTGACGCCGGATATGGTGACTTTCGCCAAGGGTGTGGCAGGCGGATTCCCGATGGGCGGCATGATCGCTTTCGGCGAGAAACTTGCGGCTCTGTTCACTCCTGGTTCCCACGGCTCCACCTTTGCCGGCAATCCGCTGGGTGCGGCTGCGGGACTCGCCACTCTTGACGTGATTGAAGACGAGAATCTGGTGGCCAACGCCGAAGCTCGCGGCGAACAGCTGCGCGATGGCATTATGGCCACCGGTAATCCGCTGTTCGTTTCCGTACGCGGCCGTGGTTTGCTGGACGCCGTCGAGCTCAAGCATCCCTGCTCCCACGCGGTGATGAACTACTGCCTCGAACACGGGCTCATCGTCAACGCGGTGGCTCCCAATGCGCTGCGTTTCGCACCGCCGCTGATTGTAACCGCACAAGACGTGGACCAGGCACTTGCCATCCTCAAGGATGTGCCTACGGACCTGCCCGACGACTGATTTCTCTCTGTCACTGCCGACCCACCGATCCAAGGAGATCATCATGACCCCAGAACTTCGCCACATGCTGCGTGACGACGACCTCAACCATGAGGAACAGAAGCAGGTGCTCGAACTTGCCATCAAGTTCCACCACGACCGCTTCTACAAGCAGCCGTTCGCCGGTCCGCAGGCCGTCGCCGTACTGTTCGACAAGCCCTCCACCCGCACCCGTTCCAGCTTCTCCATCGGCGTTGCCGAGCTTGGCGGCTACCCGCTGGTCATCGACAAGTCCGGCTCCCAGCTGGGCCGTGGCGAGCCCGTGGCCGATACCGCTCGTGTGCTCAACCGCATGGCTTACGGTGTGGTGTGGCGCACCTTCGGCCAGGGCCGCGTCGAAGAAATGGCCAAGTACTCCACCCATCCGGTGGTCAACGCCCTGACCGATGACTTCCATCCCTGCCAGATTCTCGCCGACTTCCAGACCATCGCCGAGCACCGAGCGGCGTCGACAACCTGAAGAACCAGACCATCGCCTACCTCGGTGACGCGGCCAACAACATGGCCAACTCCTACCTGCTCGGCGGTGCCGTGGCCGGCATGGACGTGCGCGTGGCCGGCCCCTACGGCTACCTGCCCCGCCCGGACATCGTGGCCGACGCCAAGCGCGTCGCGGCCGAGACCGGCGGCTCCATCCTGGTCACCACCGATGCCAAGGAAGCGGTGAAGGACGCCGATTGCGTGTTCACCGACACCTGGGTCTCCATGGGCGAGGAGGCCGAATACGCCATCCGTTCCAAGCCGTTCTGGGATTACCAGGTCAACACCGAACTTATGGCATTGGCCAAGCCGGATGCGCTCTTCCAGCACTGTCTGCCCGCCTACCGCGGCAAGGAAGTCACCGCTGAAGTGATCGACGGCCCGCAGTCCGTGGTGTGGGACGAGGCCGAGAACCGTCTGCACGCACAGAAAGCGTTGCTGACTTGGTTGACCGGCAAGGCCCGTGGAGACGAAAGCCTGCTCGCATGAGTGAAACCGGTCCGTCCCTGCAGCGCCCTGCCACCAGGGCGGCGCGGCTGAGTGCCATAGAACAGGCGCTCGCCACGCATATCATCACCTCGCAATCACAGCTGTCCAAAATCCTTATCGACGAGGGCATTGCGGTGACTCAGGCGACCCTGAGCCGCGATCTTGACGAGATGCATGCGGTGAAGACCCGGCTGAAGGACGGCACGGTGGCCTACACGGTGGGTCGCAGCGTCGTTGCTTCAGAAGGTGAGGATGTAGGGGAGCGCGGTGAGGCACAGATGTCCCGCGTGCTGAACGGACTGGTCACCTCGGTGCTGCCGCCGGAAATCTGGTTGTGGTGCACACGCCTTCCGGTGCCGCACAATACGTGGCCTCGGTGATTGACAAGCAGCCGATCGAAGGCGTGCTGGGCACCATCGCCGGAGACGACACCGTCATGGTGATTTGCACCAATGACGACACCGCCGTCTCCCGCTCCGACTGGCTACTAAGTCTCGCTTCCAAATAACCAACACGCCGTGCATAAATATACAGTCCTCTGTATATACTTGCATCAGTTTGTTTTTCAGACCTTGAACGAAAGGGAACCAATGGCAGATAACAAGCGCATTGTTCTGGCCTACTCCGGCGGTCTTGACACCTCCGTCGCCATCTCGTACCTGAAGGAGCGCACCGGCAAGGACGTCGTGGCCGTGTCCCTCGACGTCGGCCAGGGCGGCGAAAGCTCGAGACCATCAAGCAGCGCGCCCTTGCCTGCGGAGCCGTCGAATCCTACGTGGTCGACGCCCGTGACGAGTTCGCCAACGAATATTGCATGAAGGCCCTCAAGGCCAACGCCATGTACGAAGGCGTCTACCCGCTGGTCTCCGCCATCTCCCGTCCGCTGATCTCCAAGCACCTCGTGCGCGCCGCCCACCAGTTCGGTGCCGACACCATCTCCCACGGTTGCACCGGCAAGGGTAACGACCAGGTTCGTTTCGAGGTCTCCATTGCCTCCATCGACCGACGCTGAAGGCCATCAGCCGATTCGCGACCTGTCCCTGACCCGCGACGTCGAGATTGCGTTCGCCAAGGAGCACAAGCTGCCGATCACCCAGACCGAGAAGTCCCCGTACTCCATCGACCAGAACGTGTGGGGCCGCGCCATTGAGACCGGCTTCCTTGAGGATCCGTGGAACGGCCCGACCAAGGACTGCTACTCCTACACCGACGACCCGGCCTTCCCGCCGGTCGAAGATGAAGTCGTCATCGAGTTCAAGGAAGGCGTGCCGGTCAAGATCGACGGACGTGACGTCACTCCGCTGCAGGCCATCGAAGAGATGAACCGCCGCGCCGGAGCCCAGGCGTCGGCCGCATCGACCTCATCGAGGACCGCCTGGTCGGCATCAAGTCCCGCGAGCTGTACGAGGCCCCGGGTGCCGTGGCCCTGATTACCGCTCATCAGGAGCTTGAGAACTGCTGCCTCGAACGCGAACAGCACCGCATCAAGCGCGACATCGACAAGCGCTGGGGCGAGTTGGTCTACGATGCGCAGTGGTTCTCCCCGGCGACTCAGTCGCTCAACGCGTTCATCGAGGACACCCAGAAGTACGTGTCCGGTGAGATTCGCATGGTCCTGCACGGCGGTCGCGCCGTCGTGACCGGCCGTCGTTCCGACTCCTCGCTGTACGACTACAAGCTCGCCACCTATGATTCCGGCGATACCTTCGACCAGAAGTCCTCCAACGGCTTCATCGACATCTACGGCCTGCCGTCCCGCGTGGCCGCAGCGCGCGACGTCAAGTTCGGCAACGGCATCGAGGTCCCGGAGAACACCGTCGAGTAATCATTTACTTTGGCTCCCCTCGTTGAGGGGCCGCGCCGTAAAGCAAACAGCCCAGTGGGCTGTTTGCAGGTGAGGTGCGAACGACAGTGAGCCAACAATCAGCAGCCGTCAGGCTGTCCGTAATTACAGGACGCTGTCGCCGCAGATGACTGAGGGGAGTACGAGCAAAGATTATGCTCGTGCTCCCCTCGTTTTTTGCCGATGACGGAAGAAGCTCAGTGCTCTCCGTAATGAGTTCGGCAGACGGCTATTTCCAGGTTTTGAACATCGTTACCCGTAATGCGGTATACGATGCGGTTCTTTTCATCAATACGACGTGACCAGTATCCCTGACATTGCCGCCATGGAATACGAACAACTTGAATCCACCGGTATGTAGCCCAACGCTGATAGTCTGACAAGCAGTCTGATTTGTTTGCAATCCATGGTTTCAAGGAGCCTTCATGACTGAGAACAACGAACATCTGGCCCTGTGGGGTGGTCGCTTTACGTCTGGTCCGTCGCCGGAATTGGCCCGACTGTCCAAGTCCACGCAGTTCGACTGGCGCTTGGCCGACGACGACATCGCCGGTTCCCGCGCCCACGCCCGTGCTCTCGGCCGTGCGGGACTTCTGACCGCCGACGAGCTGCAGCGCATGGAGGATGCGCTCGACACGCTCCAGCGCCACGTTGACGATGGCTCCTTCGCCCCCATCGAAGACGATGAGGACGAGGCCACCGCCCTCGAACGCGGTCTGATTGACATTGCCGGCGATGAACTCGGCGGCAAGCTCAGGGCCGGCCGTTCCCGCAACGACCAGATCGCCTGCCTGATTCGCATGTGGTTGCGCCGTCACTCCCGCGTAATCGCCGGACTCCTGCTTGACCTCGTCAACGCCCTGATCGAGCAGAGCGAAAAGGCCGGCCGCACCGTGATGCCGGGCCGCACCCACATGCAGCACGCCCAGCCCGTGCTGCTCGCGCACCAGCTCATGGCCCACGCTTGGCCGCTGATTCGCGACGTGCAGCGACTGATCGACTGGGACAAGCGCATCAACGCCTCCCCGTACGGCTCCGGCGCACTGGCCGGCAACACGCTCGGCCTCGACCGGAGGCCGTGGCGCGTGAGCTCGGCTTCTCCCGCGTGACCGACAACTCCATCGATGGCACCGCCGCACGTGATCTCGTGGCCGAATTCGCGTTCGTGGCCGCCATGACCGGCGTGGACATCTCCCGCCTGTCCGAGGAGATCATCATCTGGAACACCCAGGAGTTCGCCTTCGTCAAGCTCGACGACGGCTATTCCACCGGCTCCTCCATCATGCCGCAGAAGAAGAACCCGGATATCGCCGAGCTCGCCCGCGGCAAGTCCGGCCGACTCATCGGCGATCTGACCGGCCTGCTGGCCACCCTGAAGGGCCTGCCCACCGCCTACGCTCGCGATCTGCAGGAAGACAAGGAGGCCGTGTTCGACCAGGTCGATACGCTCGAAGTGCTGCTGCCCGCCTTCACCGGCATGGTCAGGACCATGCACTTCGACGGCGACCGCCTGGAAGAGGAAGCTCCGACCGGCTTCGCGCTGGCCACCGACATCGCCGAATGGCTCGTCAAGAACGGGGTGCCGTTCCGCCACGCGCACGAGCTCTCTGGTGCCTGCGTCAAGCTCGCCGAAGGCCGCGGCCAGGAACTGTGGGATCTGACCGACAATGACTTCATCGAGACCTTCGCCGCGTTCCTGCCGGCCGACAAGGCTCCGGGAGTACGCGAAGTGCTCTCCAGCCACGGTTCGGTCGACTCCCGCAACGGCAAGGGCGGCACCGCTTACGGTCGCGTGCGCGAGCAGATCGCCGACGCCAAGGCCGAGGTCGAAGAACTCAAGCTCTTCCCCGCATCCACGTCGGATGGCTCCGCCTACAAAGCCCCCGGCACGTTCTAGTCCCAATGAAGCTCCCTCTGATGAGGGAGCTCTATTTTGTTGTTGTCACTGCAACGGCATACACTGAGAAACCGTAACGAACGGGAGCCGTGAGGCTGAGAGGAAGTCGCCAGACTTCGACCGGGGAACTTGACGCGGGTCATGCCGCCGTAAGGAATCGTTGTCGCAGATTTGCCGGGTTCTCCGATACAGCTTTCATTCCGTTTGCATAATTCAGCCGTGAGACGGTCGTGATGGAGCCAATACATCACAGCGGTCGAACGGTCGCATGATTGGGTTCATGAATGGGCGCACCACTTAAGGTACGGTTCGTTTCGTGCACCCTTTTTTACTATCTGAAAGGATATTATGCAGGTCAACGGAGAGCAGGTCACGCTCGAGACGCCGGTCAGCGTCGCCGATTATCTCGAAGCGCACGGATTCCGCGCCGAGCGTGTGGCCATCGAACTCAATGGTGAGATTATCCCGCGCGATAAGCGTGCCGACGCCATGCTCGACGACCAGTGCGTCATGGAAATTGTGCAGTTTGTACAGGGTGGATGAAAGGAAAAGCTATGAGCAATATTAATCCGGTTACTGAAGCATCTGTTGAGGCGACTCCGCTGCCGCCGCAGCCCGCCGTCACCAATCCGGTCGGCACCGCCGCGCCGATTCTCCCGGTGGAAGACAAGCCGCTGAACCTGGGCGGTCACGAGTTCCAGTCGCGATTCATTCTGGCTCCGGCCGCTACGACCTGAACCTCATCAAGCTACGGTCGAACATGCAGGCACGCAAATCGTCACCATGGCACTGCGCCGCGCGCAGACCACCGAGAACAGCGTGCTCGACTACATTCCCGAAGGCATTACGCTGCTGCCCAACACCTCCGGTGCGCGCAACGCCGAGGAAGCCGTGCGTATCGCCCGACTGGCACGCGAAGTGTGCCACACCGACTTCGTCAAGGTCGAAATCGAACACGAGACCAAGTACCTCTTGCCGGACAACGCCGAAACCATCCGAGCCACCGAAATGCTGGCCAAGGAAGGCTTCGTGGTCATGCCCTACATGTTCCCGGACCCGATTGCGGCCCGTCAGCTGGAGGAGGCCGGTGCCGCTGCCGTTATGCCGCTCGGTTCGTTGATCGGCTCCAATATGGGCCTGCGCATGCGTGACTTCATCGAAATCATCATCGCCAACGCGCATGTGCCGGTCATCATCGACGCTGGTATCGGCCGTCCGAGCCAGGCCTGCGATGCGATGGAGATGGGTGCGGATGCGGTGATGGCGTACACGGCCGTTGCCTCTGCTGGCAATATCCCGCTGATGGCTGAGGCGTTCAAGCACGCCATCGATGCTGGTCGTGCGGCGTATTTGTCTGGCCTTGGCAAAGTGACCGAGGGACAGGCTGTGCCGTCCAGCCCGACTACGGGGTATTTGCACTGACACTTTTATTAGCTCCCCTCTCTGAGGGGAGCTGGCCGCGTAGCGGACTGAGGGGAGATGGAAACATGGAGAAAACATGGCATTGACTGATGAACAGGTGGAGCGGTACGCGCGCCATCTGATTTTGAAGGGTGTGGGGGTCAAAGGGCAAAAGCGGTTGCTGGCCTCCAGCGTGCTCATCATCGGAGCGGGCGGTCTTGGTTCTCCGGCCGCCCTGTATCTGGCGGCGGCCGGCGTCGGCCATATCGGACTGGTGGACGGCGATGTGGTGGATATGAGCAATCTGCAACGCCAAATCATCCATACCACTGCACGTGTCGGAGCGCCCAAAGTGGAATCCGCGGCCACAGCCATCCGCGCGCTCAACCCGGATGTGACGGTTGATACCTACTACGAGCTCGTCGACGCGAGCAACATCGCCGGCCTCATCGAACCGTACGATCTGGTGATCGATGCCACCGACAACTTCGCCGCAAAATTCCTCATCAATGACGCCTGCGTGCTGGCCGGCAAGCCGTATATCCATGCCGGCGTGGTCGGATTCGCCGGTCAGGTGATGACCGTCATTCCCGGCGAAGGCCCCTGCTACCGCTGCATCTTCCGCGACCTGCCCGCCGCCGGTGAGATTCCGACCTGCAAGGAAGCCGGCGTACTGGGCGCGGTGGTCGGCGTGATCGGCAGTCTGGAGGCGACTGAGGCCGTCAAGCTGATTGCCGGCGTGGGGGAGCCGCTCGTGGCTCGCATGCTCACTGTGGATGCCCTGACCATGAATATTCGACGGGTCCCACTGCCAAAGCATGTGCCGGATTGCCCGGTGTGCGGTGAGCAGCGACCATTACTGCTATTGATCCGGCCAACTATATTCAGCCGGCCTGCGCGATTTAGAGCTATGTGGTGCCCCTCCTTGAGGGGTGCAAGATCAGAACGAGAGGGGAAGAACATGCCTATTGCTTTGCATAATGCGGTCGATGACGATGAGAGCAGTGAAGCATCGTACCGCCGCATCACGCCGGCGGAATTTGCCAAGCTCGACCCGAATACGGTCACGCTGCTCGACTTGAGGGAACCAGCCGACTTCGCCGCCCACCCGGTCGAAGGTGCCATCAATGCACCACTCGACCCTCTGGCCCATGTGCTCAAAACCGTGCCCACAGATCGAACTGTCGTAGTCTATTGTGCTCAAGGATGGTGGAGCGAGGAAGTAGCTGAAATCCTTGCCGATCGCGGCTACGATGTAGCAAGCCTCGATGGCGGTTTTCAAGGTTATCTCGACTATCTTGAAACCCACCACGATTAACGGTTCCCGTTGTCGTTCTTTTGGATGAGTGTGCACGGACATATTTGTGCCCTACAATCGGTCACGGTATTACTCGATGGATTCTTGAATATCGCCGGGTAATCGTAATTCACAACAGGGGATTGCACTGAACCAACCCAAAACGGGAAGGACCGAAAATCGTGGGACATCTGCTCACCCGAACGCAGATTCAACGCCTGGTCGCCAAGCACGGCCGTGAGGTCATCGAGCATCGCCACATGCAGATCGAACGCTGCTGCTACCAGCACGGCAATGTCACCACGTTCGAACATTCCGTGCGTGTCGCCTGCCTGGCTGTGTGGATGGCCGACCGCGCACACCTGTGGTACCGCGTCGACCTCAAATCCCTGATTCGCGCGGCCCTCCTGCACGATTACTTCCTGTACGACTGGCACGACTGGGATAACGGCGAACACCAGTGGCATGGCTTCACCCATGGCCACGCCGCCCTGGTCAATGCCCTGAAGGACTTCAAGCTCAACGATATCGAACGCAACAGCATCGAGAACCACATGTTCCCGATGACCCCGGTGCCGCCGCGCTATATCGAAGGCTATCTGGTCACCTTGGCGGACAAATGCTCCGCCACCGCCGAGACCTTCTCGTTCGACCGGTTCAACAAGCGCGCGTTGCCCGCCGCGAAGCCTTACGCCGAGATCGAAGCCCGTCGATGATCATCACACTCGAACATTATTTCCTCTGGTTTCTGTTCTACAGTTTCGTCGGCTGGATGTACGAGTCCATTCTCGTCTCCTGCCAACAGCACCGCTTGGTCAACCGAGGGTTCCTCAACGGCCCGCTGTGCCCGATCTACGGCACCGGCGCGATACTCGGCGTCGCCATTCTCGGCAACGTACATAACCCGATCATCATCTTCCTGATTTCGATGGTGGGCGCCACGATACTCGAATACACAACCTCGTGGGTCATGGAGCAGCTGTTCCACGCCCGCTGGTGGGATTACTCGAACTTCCGCTTCAACCTCCAAGGCCGCGTCTGCCTGCTGGGCGCGTTGATTTTCGGCCTCGGCGGCGTGGGCGTGGTACTTGGTTCGCAGCCATATGTCGAGCGGGTCACGGATATGATTCCGCTGCCGATGCTGCATACGCTGGTCACGGTACTGGCCTGATCACCATCATCGACTTGGCGGTCACGGTTGCGGGCATGCTCGAATTCGAGCAGGTGCTCGATTCCGTCTCTCAGGTGGTGCAGGATGTGGCGGCACGCGCCGGTGGCACGTGGCAGTGGGGCTCCAGTGCGGTATCCGACAGGATGCGTGAGCTTTCGCAGGATACGGTTGAGCGTCTGCGCTGGGCCGTCAATGGCGTCATCAACGCACAGCAGAAGCGTATGCTCAAGTCCTTCCCGAAGTTCCAGGTGCCGGATCGTCAGGACATCATCGACTCTTTGCGCGAACTTATGGGCCCGCGCCGCTAGAATAAGGCGTTTTACTGAATCGCGCGGCTCGGCTGGTGTTCGGCACTGTCGCCATGTTCTGCGAAACTTGACTGTGCCAATTGGGCAGTCTTATTCACAATTCGATAGGGAGAAGCGACAAGCTATGGCTCACGTCACCGACTTCAAGGAAGCGGGTTTCAACACCCTGCTTGAGGAACTGGAATGGCGCGGGTTGATTTCCCAGTCCACGGACCGGGATCGACTCGCAGAAGCACTGAACGGCGAGCCCATCACCTATTATTGTGGCTTCGATCCCACCGCTGCATCGTTGCATATCGGCAACCTCGTGCAGCTCATCAACATGCGTCACCTGCAGCTTGCGGGCCATCATCCGATCGCTTTGGTCGTGGCGCCACCGGACTCATCGGCGACCCGCGCCAGTCCGGCGAACGTACGCTTAACCCGAAGGACGTGGTGGCCGGCTGGGCCGATCGCCTGAAGAATCAGATCGGCGGCATTCTGGACACCGAAGGCGCGAACGCCGTACGTTTCGTGTCCAATTACGATTGGACCGCCTCGATGACCGTCATCGACTTCCTGCGTGACGTCGGCAAGAACTTCCGTCTGGGCACCATGCTCGCCAAGGACACGGTCGCCCGCCGCCTGAACTCTGAGGAAGGCATCTCCTTCACCGAGTTCAGCTACCAGGTGCTGCAGGGCAACGACTTCCTCCACCTGTTTGACGAATACCACTGCACGCTGGAACTCGGCGGCTCCGACCAGTGGGGCAACCTCACCTCCGGCCTGGACCTGATCCACAAGGTGCGCGGTGTGGACGTCAACGTGTTCACCAGCCCGATTATCACCGATGCTTCCGGCAAGAAGTTCGGCAAGTCCGAGGCAACGCCGTCTGCTCGACGCCACGATGCTCAGCCCGTACAAGTTCTACCAGTCTGGATCAACCGCCCGGACGTGGAGATGGAAAGCCTGCTGAAGGCGTTCACCTTCCTGCCCAAGGCCGAAATCGAACGACTGGTCGAGGAATCCAAGACCAACCCCGGCAAGCGCGAGGCCAGAAGACCCTTGCCTGGGAGGTCACCAGCTTCGTGCATGGCGAGGCCGCTACCCAGGCTGCCATCGATGCTTCCGGTGCGCTGTTCGGCCGCGGTGGCAACCTCGAAGACATCGACGAGGAAACGCTGGAATCCGTGCTCGACGGTTTCAAGGTGGTCGACGAGAACGGCGAGCACGTCTTCCCCGTCTCCAAGCCCGGCGATCGCGTAATCGACGCCGCCCAGGCTGCCGGACTGTTCAAGTCCGCTTCCGAGGCACGCCGCGCCATCAAGTCCGGTGGCGTGTATCTCAACAACAACCGTATCGAGGATGAGGAGCAGGTGCTGGCCGAAGCCGACTTCCTGGCAGGCCGCTTCGCGCTTATCCGTCGTGGCAAGAAGCGCTCGGCGCCGTGGAAAACCGTTAATCAACAACGAATTAAGGAAAACAAGTAATGGCAGAAGGTAACGAGCGTTCCGGCAAGTCTTACGGCGGCGGCCATAAGGGGTATGGCGATCGCCGACCGGGCAACCGCGGCGGCAAGGGTTTCAAGCCGCGCGGCAAGGGCGGTTTCAAGCCGCGTCATGATGGTGAGGGTTTCAAGCCGCGTCGCCGTGAGGATGGCGAGGGCTACGCGCCGCGCCGTGACGGTGATGGCGAGGGCCACGGCGGCTACCGCAAGTCGTACGGCAAGTCCGGCGGCTTCCACAAGGGCGGCCGCTCCGGCTTCGGCGGCAAGGGCGGTTACCGCGGCAATGGTCCGCGCCGTGACGGCGAAGGCTTCAAGCCGCGCCGCGAAGGCGGCTACCGTTCCCACGAAGGCGAGAACGGCGAGAATCCGCGCTACCAGCACCGTGATAACGATCGTCGTGATTTCCGCCGCGATGGTGAGCGTCGCAACTTCCGTCGCGACGACGATCGCCGTGATGGCGACCGCCGCAACTTCCGCAGGGACGACCGCCGCGATGATCGTCGTGACTTCCGCCGTGACGATCGCCGCGACAACAACCGTCGTGACGGCGAATTCCGCGAGTTTTCGCAGGAAGAGAAGCGCCAGTACCGTGAGGAGAAGCGCTCTGAATACATGAGGCGCCCGCGCCGTAACTCCGACGGCACGATGAGCTTCCCCTCGCAGAACCCGTACACCGACCGTCGTCCCGACGAGCCCAAGATGCCCAAGGGCATGGAATGGTCGATGCTGTCCAAGGATGAGCGCGAACGTCTGCGCGGCCTGTCCAAGGAGCACGCGGAGAACATTGGTCTGCACATCCTCGCCGCTTTCGCGCTGGAGGAGAGCGACCCCGAACTTGCCTTGGAGCACGCCAAGTGGGTGGCCCGTCAGGCCTCCCGCATCGACTTCGCCCGCGAGACGCTTGCGTTCGTGGCCTACCGTCAGGGCGACTACAAGCTGGCCCTGCGTGAGTTCCGCACCGCCTACCGTATGAACGGCTTCCTCGACTACCTGCCGTTCATCGCTGACTGCGAGCGTGGCGTCGGAGAGCCGAAGAAGGCCGTGGAACTGGCGCTGTCCGATGAGGGCAAGCAGCTGCATGGCGCTCCCAAGGTCGAGATGTTCCTGGTGTACGCCGGTGCCCTTGGCGATTTGGAGATGTGGGACAAGGCCATTGAAGTGGTTCACACCGTCGGCCGTTCCCAGGGGCTGCCGGGTGAGTACCGCATGCGTGCCGTGCAGGCCGAGCAGTACTTCCTTGAAGAGGCCGGCCGCAGCAAGGAAGCCGAGCAGCTCAACGACCTGCTGGACCGTCTTGAGGACCAGTATGCCGACGAGGAGATTGACGAAAACAGCGACGACGTGGTGATCGATCACGATCTCGAAGACATCACCGACGACTCCGACGTGCTCGAAAAGCTCGGCATCGATCCGGATGAGGCGCAGTACGCCCCGGATCCGGAGCAGGAATACGGCGATGAGGATGACGAGGCTGAAGACGGTGATGCCGAGTCTGATGAGGCCGACGAGACCGAGACCGATTCCGCCAATGACGCCGAGGCTGACGATTCCGCCGAATCCGCCGACTCCGACTCCACCGAACCCGAAACCGAAACCGAAACCGAGGAGTGAACGGCGTAATGACCCGTTTCCTCAAAGGCACCGATCGCCCGCTCGCCGAGGCCTATCAGCTTGCGCTGCTGGACCTCGACGGGCGTGGTGTATCGCGGCAAGAATCCGGTCGAATACGCGGCCGATTCCATTCGTGCGGCCGAAGCCGCCGGCATGACCATCGAATACACCACGAACAACTCCTCGCGCTTCCAGCACGTGGTGGCCGACCAGCTCAAGGGCTTCGGCTTGGACGTGGAGCCGTGGCAGGTCATCACCTCTTCGGTGGTGGCCGCCCGTATGGTGGCCAAGGCGTTGCCCGCCGGCGCGCGCGTACAGGTATTGGGCGCCGAGCATTTGCGCGATGAGGTCACCCGCAACGGCCTGACCATCGTGGACGGTCCTCAGGACCGCCCGCAGGCCGTCATTCAGGGCTGGTATCCGGATATGACTTGGCAGATGATGGCCGATGCTGCGTTCGCGGTCGAGGCCGGAGCCACGTATTTCGTGACCAACCGCGACCTAACGATTCCTCGTGAACTGGGCATCGCCCCCGGTTGCGGATCGATGATTCGCGCCGTGATCACGGCCACCGGCGTCGAACCGGTCGCCTCCGCTGGCAAGCCGGAAGCGTACATGTACGATGAGGCCCGCGAACTGAACGCCGCCGAAGGCCACGATTTGGTGCCCAAGGAGGCGTCCATCGCCATTGGCGACCGCCTCGACACCGATATCGAGGCTGGTAACCGCGGCGACTACGATTCGCTGGCGGTGCTGACCGGTGTCACCAACCCGACCGAACTGATGCTGGCTCCGTCACACCTGAGGCCCACATTCATCGCCCCTGATCTGCGTGAACTCGGCGAAGCCCAACCGGAGCCGGTCCGCGATGAGAGCGGTACTTGGGAATGCCGCAAGGCTAGCGCTTGGTTTGAAAACGGCCAGGTACACGTCAGCGACCCCACCAGTATGGACGGCCTGCGCGCCGCCGTATGCGCCGCATGGGAAGCCGCCGACCAAGGCGCACAGCTTAGCGAGGCCACGGTACCGGTGTTCGCCATCGAGCATAGTCCTATGCCTACGGATAGCGAACATGCGCCGGTCACCGAGCGATACCCCGAACTTGCGGATATCGATGAACAAGACAACGACCGCAAGCTTGAGACCTATCGCAACGTGCTGGAATCCTTACAACACGAGCTTGATAACAGCCGCAGCTAGCAGAGGTGATTCATTCTCCCGCCAGCGGAAGATGACGTGAAGTGCTGGATGGTGGCTCCATGCCGAGCCACCCCGTTGGTGGATGGTGGGCCGAAAGGAAGATATATGACCGAGCAGCATATCGATCCCGCGACTCCACTTGACCGACTTGACATGATGCTCGTGGCTTCGGGACTGGTCGAATCGCGGGCCAAAGCGCAGCGACTCATCAAGGCCGGGCATGTGCGCGTGGACGGCGAGACCATCACCAAGCCATCGTTCATGGTCAAAGCCGGGCACAGCGAACTCGCCGTGGATAAGGGCGACGACTACGTCTCCCGAGGCGCTTACAAACTCTTGGGCGCGTTCGAAACCTTTGCCGGCAATGGCCTTACCGGGCCGGAAGGCTTGGAATGTCTGGATATCGGTGCCTCCACCGGTGGCTTCACCGACGTACTGTTGCGCGGGGGAGCGGCCAAAGTCGTAGCGCTCGACGTTGGGCACGGCCAGCTCGACCCGCGCATCGCCAATGACGAGCACGTCATCGAAATGAGCGGCGTCAACATTCGCGAAGTAGAGGCCGACGACCTGCCTTACCGGCCGGTGATGATCGTTTCCGACGTCTCCTTTATTTCCCTGACCTATGTGATCCCGGTAATCGCGCGCATCGCGGCTCCCGGTGCGCAGATTGTGTTACTGGTCAAACCGCAGTTCGAGGTCGGCCGGGCAGGACTCGGCAAAAACGGCATCGTTGAAGATCCGGCATTGCGGGAGCGGGCATTACACGACGTGGTCGCCTGTGCTGAACAGCACGGACTTGACGTGGTGGCCACTGCCGATAGTCCCATCATCGGCACCCACGGTAATGAGGAATACCTGCTTTACGCTGTCTTGAGATGAATGCGTTGCAGTCTCCGTTCACCAGCAGCACGCTGGAGGTACGGTCGATGCCTAGTGCGGTGGCACACGTGGCGCTTTCCACCGCACTGCCGTTGCGTAGCATGGCGGAGTCCGCCGTCAAAGTCCGGCATTGCAGATGGTTGGCTTCAACCGTGACGGCTGTGATATGGCGAACCGTGCTGCCATCCTCATACCCATCCATATCAAAACGGGAAAACATCGTACTGCGGAGTGGATGAACTTCCAGAGCCCTGCTGTTGACGTCATGACCCTTCAACACGCCGTTCAAGCGGACTGTCTGACCGCTAATATGACGGGTGCCTAGGGAGCCATTGACGGACAGATTTCCGGAACAAACGATATCGCCGTTGCATCGTAGTTTGCCGGTAAAGGTTATTTCATCGCAAATAATGTCGCCGCCGACTTCGATGTCGCCGCTGCCGCTGATGCTGGATACGCGAATATCACCATCACACCGCACAATGCCACTTTGATGACCAGTTTGTCCCCTTCTATAACTGAGGCCTCGAGGGTGCTGGTCACAATCATGGTGTGAAAATGCGCGCCATCGGCAAGACGGGAACGTTGGTCCACTCCTATGGTGCCGTAGACTCCTTTGCCTATCAGCGTGCAATTCTGCGTATGCTTGCCCATGATGATAAAACTCCCCTTATTAATATGGACGTACAGCTTTATGGCTTATTGCCACAATAATGAGCGCATCCATGTTGAGGGGGTTATATCGGTCACGATGTGAGCAGATAGGGGGTATAGCGAGCGCAGTTAGGGGGTTAGCCTTGGATGAAGTGGTCGATCTGATCCTGCTTGCCCATGAGGATGAGTTCGTCGTTGCGATGCATGACCAGTTCCTTGGAGCCGTACTGGAACTCCTTGCCTGGGGCCTTGAGGCCCACCACGGTCACGCCGTACTTGTCATGTACTTGTACGTCCTCGATGCTGCGGCCTACCGCGTACAGGGGCGTGTGGACCTTGACGACGGTGTACGGCCCGTCGATTTCGATGTAATCCAGATAATTGCCGGCCACCAGATGGCCCACGCGCTTGCCGGCATCGGTCTCCGCGTTGATGATGTGGCGGGCGCCGATGCGCTGCAGAATGCGCGCATGCTCCTGGGACACGGACTTGGCCCACAGGTCGGAAACGCCGGCGTCCAGCAGGTTGCCGGTGATGATCACCGAAGCCTCGATGCTGTCGCCGATGGCCACGACGGCCGTGTCGAACTGGGAGCGTCGATCTGCTCGATGGCCAGCACATCGGTCATATCGGCCTGAATGGTGGGCAGATGCGCGGACCAACGGGCCACAAGCTCCGGGTTCTTGTCCACTGCGAGCACATCCTGACCCATCTGGTCGAGGGTGGCGGCCACGGACCCGCCGAAACGGCCCAGTCCGATGACCAGCACGCTTTTGTTGCCGCTCGGTTTTGCTGCCATGATGATGGTCCTCTCTATGTCAGATTGCTGGGCGCCGATTGAATGGCCGATCAGCCAACGATAATGTTTTCCTGCGGATAACGAATAGGTTCGGGAGCCATCGGTCGGCTGATGGAGTAGGCGATGGTCAACGGGCCAAGTCGTCCGACAATCATCTCGGCGGACAGAATAAACAGGCTGGCCGGATTGCCGGCGCTTGCCACGCCCACCGAATAACCACCCAACGAGAAGGCCGAGCAGGCTTCGAACACGGCGTCCACGAACGCGCAGCCGGTGGTGAACATCAGCATCATCGCACCGACCATAACCAACGCAAAGCAGGCCGTGGTCACGGACACGGCGGTCATCTGAATACGGCGGGGGATACGGCGGCGGAACACGGTGACATCGCGATGGCCGGTGAATGCGGCGCGGCAAATCAAGAGAATCACCGCGAACGTGGTGACACGGATGCCGCCAGCGGTGGATGAGGAACCTGCGCCGATGAACATGAGTATGCTCATGAACACCTTGGTCTCATTCGTGACTTCGGGCACCCAGGAAATATCGAAACCGGCGGAGCGGGGCATGACGGCGGCGCTCATCGCACGGCGCATCTTCATGCCGGGGTCATCTGCGGGGAACAGGCCGGTATTGCTCCACTCGACCAGCAGGAACCAAGCCAGTGAGGTGGCCACCAGCACAGCGGTGGTCACCAAAGTGAGTTTGGTGTGCAATGTCCAACGTTTCGGGCTGAGCCGCGGCGTGCGCACTGCACCAGATTCAGCACCACGGGGAAGCCGAGCGTTCCGATGAATGCACTGATGAGAATCGGCAGCCCCACGCCCCAACGGTTCACATGCAGACCAGTGGCATCCGGCGTGAAACCGGTGTTGTTATAGGCCGACACCGCGTAGAACAGCGCCTGCCACAAGGTACGCCCCATATTGCCATGGTTCACGCGGAACAGGTCGGGCAGCAGCAGCACGAAGGTCAGCACCTCGGCGATGATGGAGGTGCCCAGCACCACGGTGAGCACGCCTTTGACCTCGGAAAGCTTCGTGGTGCCCAGCTCGTTCGCGGTGAGCATACGCTGGGAGACCTTGAGTCTGCGGGAAACGCCAAGAGCCACCATCGAGGCGAAGGTCATGACTCCCAGACCGCCGAACTGGATGGAGAACAGGACGACGACCTGGCCGAACATCGACCAGTATTCGCCGGTGTTCACCACCGGAATGCCGCAGGTGGACAGGCCGAGACGGCGGTGAAGAACGCGATCGGGAAATTGGTGAAGATGATGTCCGATGTGGAGATCGGCAGCAGCAGCAAACCGGTGACGATGATGATCAGTGCGCCGAAATACACCATGGACAGACGGCCCGGGTGCCTGAGCAGACGGTCGGTGATGCTGATACGTCGAATGCGCTTGGCGGTTTTATCGCTTTTGTCTCGGCTCAGTACATCGGCTGAATACCACCATGACAGTCCCTTCGAGGCCTCCTCATTGGCGGAGGATTCGTCGAAGTCATTGGCCATGGGTCCTCAAGCTCCTCAACTGATACTGCTGTACGGTCATACGGCAGGCCATCGCGCTGCGCACGGCACGCGTACGGTGATTGCGCGGCTGTACGCCATTGTATGCCGAAGCCTTACGATAATCGACTCTGTGGAACGTTGCCGGCGACGCGCCACGAAGCAGCATTTTTCGAACACCTGTACGACTGATGACGGTGTCTGCGGTTAGAATAATGAGCAGTGCGACCGAATCGACAGGAGGATGCCATGGCCAAGCGCAACGCGGTGGTGGTGACGCATACCAGGCTCAGGCAGACCGGAACCGTAGTGGCCGAGGCGGTGAGCCAGCTGCGAGTGGCCGGTTTCGAAGTCGCCATCATCGACAACACCGAGGCCCCCGATTTCGGCGTGCAGCCGCCGTGCGTGTCGGACGACACCGAAATCGTCGTGGTCCTGGGCGGCGACGGCACGATACTGCGCGCCGCCGAACTCGTCCACTGCACCCAAGTGCGATTCTCGGCGTGAACATGGGGCATGTCGCTTCTTGGCCGAATTCGAAAGCTTCCAGATCGACGAGGCGATCCGCCGGGTCTCCACCCACGACTATTCGATCGACGAACGCATGATCGCCCATGTGGACGTCTGGCTGCCCGGCGCCACCAAGCCCATTGAGGATTGGGCGCTGAACGACATCACACTGGAACGCGCCGACCGGGGCAAGATGGTCGAACTGTCCATCCGCGTGGACGATGTGGAGATGAACTCGTTCGGCGCGGACGGCGTCATCGTCTCCACGCCCACCGGTTCCACCGCCTACGCCTTCTCCGCGGGCGGTCCGGTCATGTGCCGAACGTCAAGGCCCTGCAGTTGATTCCGTTGGCCGCGCACGCCTGTTCGCCAGGCCGCTGATCATCGGCTCCGGCTCGACCTTCACCATCGACATTCTGGACGATTCCATGTCCGAAGGCTGGATTTGCTGCGATGGACGCCGTCAGCGCGCCTGCCGCAGGGTACGCGCGTCATGGTGCGCGAATCGCGCGATACCTTGCGCCTCGCCCGACTCTCCGGCGTGCCGTTCACCAACCGTCTGGTCTCCAAGTTCGATCTGCCCGTGGTCGGTTGGCGCGAGCACGCGCGCAACGAGGCCTCGAGCCAGTCGCTGCATCACGGGCACACGTTCCCGGCGGCCGCGTATGCGGCTGGCGTTGCCGTTGCCGGTGACGCTGGCGTCGCTGGTACCGAGCCCGACAAGCCGGGCGAACGTGACGGCAAGGCAGGATCCTGATGCTCGAAGAACTCGATATCCGCAATCTGGGGCCGATTCGAGAAGCCACCATTGCGCCGGCCGCAGGCATGACCGCCATCACCGGTGAGACCGGTGCCGGCAAATCCATGCTGCTCTCCGCGATCCGACTGGTCTCCGGCGGGGCCGCCGAATCCTCGCGCGTCTCGGCCGGGGCGGACGAGGCTTGGGCCCAGGCGATTTTCGCGCTCTCGGATGATGCCGTCGCATCTGAACATTCCGGCGACACCAACGATGCCGGTTCTGGCGATGCGACAGTGGGTTCACCGGTGCTGCCGCGGCCGTGGCCAAGGCCCATGACGCGGGCGTCGACCCCGAAGACGGCGAACTGTTCCTTTCCCGCACCGTACGCGCTTCCGGACGTTCGCGGGCTGTGCTCGGCGGCAAGTCCGTACCGCGTTCGGTGCTGGGGGCCATCGCCGGCGAACTGGTTACCATTCATGGCCAGACCGATCAGCTGAAAATCGCGGCTCCTCACGGCAACGCGAGTTTCTGGACCGGGTGGCCGGAGACGAAGCCGAACTGGCCGCCTACCGCAAGGCGTGGGATGCGCTGGCCGCCATGGATGAGCGGCTGGAACGCCTGCGCTCGCAGGAATCCTCTGCCCGCCAACAGGCCGACTACCTGCGCGAATCCATCGACCGCATCAACCGAATCGACCCGCAGCCGGGGGAGGATGAGGAGCTGAAGGCGCGCCGCGAACGCATCGAAAACGCGGCCGACATCGCTCAAGGCGTGGGTTCGGCGCTGGGCGCGCTGGATGCCTCGCAGGTGGATGTGGACGCCGCCGACGGCGCTTCGGCCGTGGAACTCATCAATCATGCGGTGACCTCGTTGCGCGCGATTCGCGTCGGCGGCACGTTCTCCGAGCAGGCCGATCGGTTGAATCCATCAATGCCGATTTGGGCGACGTGGTGTTCGCCCTGAGCCAGGAGCTGGGCGACGAAGGCAGCGTGGAGGATCTGGACCAGATCAACGGCCGTATCCACGAGCTTGGCGACCTCGCCCGTCGGTGCCCCACCTTGGCCGACGTGCTCGCTTGGCGGGACAAGGCGGCGTTCGATCTGGAGGATCTGGATGCCTCGCCGGAAAAGGTCGCCGAACTCGAATCCGAACGGCAGACGCTGTACGATGCGGCCCTCGCCGCCGCCGACGTGCTGAGCGCCGCGCGCGTGGCTGCCGCTGCCGACTTGGGTGCGCGCGTCACTGAAGAACTCGGCTCGCTCGCCATGCTGGGCGCCTCCTTGGAAGTGCGCGTCACGCCGCGAGACAAGGCCGATGATCCGCTCGGCCCGTATGGTCGCGACGATATCGCGTTCCTGTTTACGCCGTTCGAGGGGTCGCCGCAGTTGCCGATGGGCAAAAGCGCTTCGGGCGGTGAACTGAGCCGACTGATGCTGGCCTTGGAGCTGGTGGCCGCCGACACGCGCGGCGGTGCCGACCAGACCTTCATCTTCGACGAGGTTGACGCCGGCGTGGGTGGCAAGGCCGCGGTCGAACTGGGCAAACGTCTGGCACGGCTGGCCCGCAGCGCGCAGGTCATCGTCGTCACCCACTTGGCGCAGGTCGCCTCGTGGGCGGACGCGCAGTTCGTGGTCACCAAGGAGCCGTCGGATGCCGATGACGACGATTTGGGCGTGGTCACCACCATCGCCGAAGTCAACGGCGAAACCCGCGTCCACGAAATCGCCCGCATGCTCTCCGGCAGCGAATCCGAAGCCTCCCTGGACCACGCCCGAGAACTCCTATCCGATTCTCGCTTACGCTCCCGCTGGCGGGAGCTGGCGCCGCAGGCGACTGAGGGTGGTTGAAGAAGATGGAGATTAGCAAATGACCAAGGCCGCCATATTCGACCTCGATGGCACCCTCTAGACTCCATGGGAGTCTGGGACCAAGTCGACATCGACTTCCTGAACAAGCGCGGAATCGAAGTGCCGCCCGACTACATGACCAAAGTTTCCGCCATGCAATTCCGCCAGATCGCCGAATACACCATCGCACGCTTCGGCCTTACAGACACGCCCGAAGAGCTCATGCAGGAATGGGACGACATGGCCAGCGTCGCCTATTCCACCACGGTCGAAGCCAAACCCGGCGCGCTTGACTATCTGCGCGATCTGAAAGACTCCGGTGTCAAACTGGGTGTCGCCACCTCGCTGCCCCCGCGTCTGCGTGAGCCGGCGCTACGCCACGTCGGCATGTTCGATTTGTTCAACGATATCGTCTCCGTCGATGACGCGAACGACGTCGGCAAGGACCAGCCCGACGTCTACCTGCTCGCCGCCAAGCGCCTGGTGCTGCACCGGCCGACTGCACAGTGTTCGAAGACCTGCTGGTCGGCATGAAGTCGGCCAAATCAGTCGGCATGAAGGTCTGGGCCATGCACGACGACTCCTCCGCCTCCGACTGGCCCGAAATCTGCCACCTAGCCGACGGTGTCCTCTTCGACTTCCACGACGCCCCGCGCGTGCTGTGATAAAAAAGTTACGCCCCCGCTGGCGGGGCTGTCGGCGGAACGGCGTTGTTCGGCATAGGTACCCCTTTCCGAGGCCATTGTAGGCACGGCCCATGTTTCGACACTGTATGTTGGCGAGGTGTTTGTTCACCGTTTAACTGTTATGTAACACACCTTGACAGTTAAGCAGAACAGTTATACTGTGTTGTATAACAGCTAAACAGCTGGGGTGCTAGTCAACCGCAACCGAAAGGGGCATAGATGAAACTGATCATCTCATCCGTGTCCGGTGAGCCCATCTACGAGCAAATCAAAACCCAAATCCGTTCGGCGGTGCTCGGCGGCGAGCTGAAGGCGGGCGAGGCCCTGCCTTCCCTGAGAAAACTCGCCAAGGAGTTGCGCATCTCCGTACTCACCGTCACCAGGGCGTACAACGAACTGGCCGATGAGGGCGTGGTGCAGAACATCCAAGGCAAAGGCACTTTCGTGATGGACAAGGGCAACGACTGATGCAACGTCAGCTCGAAACCCAGATTCGCGAAAGCCTGGCCGAGGCAAGCCGGGGCGCCAAAGCCGCCGGCATTCCGCTGGACGCATTGGGCCACATGCTCGAAGAGGAATACCGCAAGGAATAACCTCAAGAAAGGACCATGGCCATGACCGCCATATCCGAATCCGACGCGATGGCGTTGCAGGTCACCGACGTCACCAAACACTATGATTCCGGCTTCACGCTGGACGACGTGACCTTCGACCTGCCCAAGGGCTACATCATGGGACTGATCGGCCCGAACGGCGCCGGCAAATCCACCCTCATCAAACTCATCCTCAACATGATCCACCGCGACGCCGGTTCGATTCACGTGCTCGGCCTCGACAACGTCGCCGACGAGGAGCCCGTCAAGGAACAACTCGGCGTGGTATTCGATTCCAGCTACCTGTATGAACAGTGGCAAGTCAAGAACGTTGAACGTATCGTCGCGCCACTGTATTCATCATGGGACGGTGGATGCTATCGCAAGTATCTGGGTACTTTCGGTCTTGGTGACGCACAGAACGGCAAGAAACATATCAAGGATCTTTCCCGCGGTATGCAGATGAAGTTGATGCTCGCCATCGCATTGAGCCATGATGCCAAGCTGCTGATTCTCGACGAGCCGACCAGCGGACTCGATGTGCTTGCCCGCGACGAACTCATGGATATCCTGCATGCCTACATTGAGGATGGCGAACATTCGGTACTGTTCAGCACCCATATCACTGCCGACCTCGAACGTGCTGCTGACTTCATTACCTACATCACCGATGGCCGTCTCTACTACACCGGTCCGAAAGACGAGTTTGAGGAATCGTTCCGCCTGATTAAGGGCGGTCCAGACGAACTGGCACAACTGCCTGCGGACGTGGTACTGGCTCACATATGTATGCCACCGGATTCGATGCGCTGGTCCGGTCAGACAGGCTTTATGCTGTTGCGTCGGTGGTTTCGGGGCTTGCCGTTGAATCGGCTTCCATTGATGACATCATTCGCTTGACCAATGCCCATGATTCCAATCGTGACTTGAGCGGGAGGTGAGCGGTCATGGGGGCAATACTGAGGGTGCCGCGGTCTCGGCAACATGCATTGACCACTGCATTGCGCGTCGATATGGCCTACCTGTGCGTCGGCGTACAGACTGTGTTCTCGTTGTTGTTGGCACCGTTGTTCTCCGCCATCTTTCAAGGTGAAGTTTATGGTGATGGTTTCGGCTATCGCATGGGTGTCATCATGACGGTATTCACCTGCGCCATGTGGGTGCTCACCATGGCTGTTGCTGACCTGCAGAACGGATATCGGCTTCGTGGCATTATTCCGTCTTCAAGGAAGAACCAGGTGGCCGCGCGATATGTGGTTGGATTGGTGATTTCCGTATTGTCGGTAGCGATGATCGTGCTGATTGACGGGTTGCAAGTGCTGGTCAATCCGGATTGGTCATTCGCGGGCAATCTGTGGGTGGCGCCGTTGGGAGGTTTCTGCACCGCGCTGATGGTCGCGCTTATCGTGCCCACGGGTTATCTGTGGACCAAACTAGGCGGTCTTCAAGTCACGATGATGGTGATTTATGTCGTTGTATTGGCTGTATCCATACTGCTATCTATTTTGCCTGCTTCGGTGACCAGAGGATTGGCCCATGCCGCGAATGCCATCATCGCGCAACGATTGTGGCTGGTTATTGCGGTATTGACAACGACGGTTGTGGCATATGGAATCTCGTATGTAATTGCCTCTCGCATATTTGCTTCAAGGGAATGGTGACGATGAGCTGGAAATCCGTAGTAAAGCAATGTCGATTCGATTGTGTCGGGACGGGTCTGTTTAGCGTGGCGAATATGGTATTTCTGCTGGTTTTCCCGGTGCTGTCTATCGTGGTATCGCTGGTGATGATACCGACCCACGTCGATGAACACGTTGCCAGTGGTCTGATGGGCGGATGCGGAGGTTTGGCATCGGCGATGGCATGTATGAGTGCATTGGGGCCTGCGTCATCCGAGGAATCTGCAGGGCCCAGTGCCATGCGAGGGCTGATTCCCGTTTCACGCACTGCACAAGTTGTAGGTCGGTACCTTTTTCTGTTGGTGGTTGGCCTGCTCTGGGCTTTGGACGTGGTGATATGCGGCGGCGTCTTCATTGTCTTTGGCGATATAGCAGATATGGGGTGGATCGGTACCTTGGCAGCAGGTGCTTTCATCTTCGCTTTGGCTATCATTCTTGGGTCGGTGCTGCTGGCCTGTGCATACCGGTTCACCTTCCGCAAGATGATGGTGGCCTCTGGCGTGGTCCTGGTTGGCTTGTATGCCGTCATTGCGCTGCTGGCCCGATTGCCTGTTGACTGGCAATGGCTTTTGCTGAATATTACCGATTTCCTGGCGATCTGGTGGCATACGGCGCTTGTTCTCGCCGTGTTGTGTCTGCTCGCATATTTTGGCTCCATGCTTATAGCCATCCGCATCTACCGAGCCAAAGAACTCTAGCCGCGCATTTGTCCGACCGCGAATGAAAAGAGACCGACAGGAATCTGTCGGTCTCTTTCCGTTATCGGTGTGTTATCAGTCCACCAGATCCAGAGCGATTGGCTGGTGCGGTTGCTGGGAATCGCTTTCATTGGCCGTGCGGCGCGCGCGGATGGCGGCGGCTGCGCGCTTGACGGTCTTGATAACTTCCTGCAGCACCACCACGCCGAAACCGACCGCGATGATTTTCAGCCACATGTCGATCGGCAGCGGCACGGTGCGGAACATCGCGCCGCCGAATTGCACCACTAGCACCTGAAGTGCGAACATCAGCGCGAACACGCCGATCATCACCTTATTGCGCAGCAGATTGGCGAACAGGCTGGCGTTGCCCAGCTCGCGGCTGTTGAAGGCGTTGAACAGCTGGAATACCACGAACAGCGTGAACAGAATGGTCGACTGCTGTTCGGCGGTGCCGCCCATGAAGTTCGTCCAGCTTTGCGCCATGAACACCACGGCGATGAACGCGCCGGAGACGATGATGCGCTCCAGCATGCCGCGCGAGACGATGCCGGCGTCACGGCGGGTGGGCCTGCGGTCCATAAGATTGTCGCGAATCGGCTCCATACCGAGCGTCAGCGCGGGCGGGCCATCCATGATGATGTTGACCCACAGCAGCTGCAATGCGGTGAACGGCGCGGCCAGACCACTGAACAGCGAGGCGAGTACCACGACCACCGAAGACAGGTTCACGGTGAGCTGGAACTGGATGAATCGCTGGAAATTCTCGTAAATGCCACGGCCCCAGTGCACGGCCTTGACAATGGTGGCAAAGGAATCGTCCAGCATCACGATATCGCTGGCTTCCTTGGACACCTCGGTGCCGGCGATGCCCATGGCGATGCCACGTCCGCGTTCTTGATGGCGGGCGCGTCGTTGATGCCGTCGCCGGTCACCGCCACCACATTGCCCTGGGCTTTCAGAGCGTTCACCACGCGCATCTTGATAACCGGCGTGCTGCGGGCGATCACGCGGATGCGGCCGATTTCGCGGGACAGTTCCTCGTCGCTCATTTCCTCGATCTGGCGCGCCTCGACGGCGATATGCCGCTCGTCCAGAATGCCGAGTTCGTTGGCGATGGCCGTGGCGGTCACGATGTTGTCGCCGGTGAGCATCTTGAGCTCGATGCCCGCCTTGCGGCAGCGCTCCACGCACCGGGCACATCCTCGCGCAGGGGATCCACGATGGCCACGAAGCCGTCGAACATCATGCCGGATTCCAAGCCGCGCGGTCGGCAGCGTAATCGAGAGCCGCAGTGTCGGCGTCCTTATCGGAAATATGGCGGTGGGCGAAGCGAGCACTCGGCAGGACTGCGCCTGGAACTTCGCGATTTCCCGTTCGATTTCGCCGCGCGTCTTGGCGTCGACGGCGCACAGGTCGAGCATCTTCTCCGGGCTGCCTTTGGCGAACACGGTAATGCCGTCGCCGTCACGCACCACAGTGGTCATGCTCTTGGTCTCCGACGAGAACGGATACGTGTGGAGCACCGTCGCGCGCTCGCGGCGAATCCGGTAGTCGAGTCCGGCCTTGTGCGCGGCGACCAACAGTGCGCATTCGGTGGGGTTGCCGATGAATTCCGGCATCGCGCCGGCCTCGGCTTCGGTGGCGCCCGGGAAGGTCACGTCGGCGGTGCCGTTGACGCAGAAGTTCTCCAGCAGCATGCGGTTCCTGATCTGCTCGGGCTTCTCCAAGGCGCGGCCCGGTGCATTGTACGCCTCGATTACGGTCATGCGGTTCTGGGTCAATGTGCCGGTTTTGTCCGAGCAGATCACGTTGATGCAGCCGATGGTCTCGCACGCCACCATCTTCTTGACCAGCGCGTTCTGCTTGGACATTTTGATGATGTTCACCGCGAGGCACGCGGCCACGATGGTCGGCAGGCCTTCGGGCACGGCGGCCACGATCAGCGTTATGGAGGTGATGAACGCCTCGGAAATCGTGTCGAACGAGGCGGTGCCGGAAGCCACGAACCGGGCCACCTGAAGCACGAACACCAGTGCGGCCACAATCGAGCCCACCACGCGATCACCTTGCCGAGCTTCGCGAGCTTCTCCTGCAGCGGCGTCATACCGGTGTTGGCGGCGCGCAGTTCGCGGGCGATCTTGCCGAACTCGGTGTCGTCGCCCACGGCGGTGACCACGGCACGGCCATTGCCGGCGGTCACGAAGCAGCCGGAATAGAGCATGTTCGTGCGGTCGGCCACCGGGGTCTTCGGGTCGGTGAACACGGCGTCGGTGGCTTTGGCACTCGGCACGCTTTCGCCGGTGAGCGCGGATTCGTCGGCGGTCAGATCGTTCGATTCGATGAGGCGCGCATCGGCCGGCAGCTTGTCGCCGGTGCTGATCTGCAGTACGTCGCCGATGGTGATGTCTCGCTGCGACACCAGCGTGACCTCGCCATCGCGCACCACGGTGACGGTCGTGTCGTCATTGATGTCGTTCAGCGCTTCGAATGCCTTGGCGCTGCGACCCTCCATCACCACGGTGATTGTCACGGACAGGGCGATGGCGAAGAAGATGCCCACGCATTCGAGAATGTCGGCGTGGCCGCCGGCCATGGCGCGGGTGATGTTGACGCCCAGGGTGATGGCCGCCGCGATCATAAGCATGATGAGCATCGGGTCGGCGGCCGTCTTGACGATGCGGGAAAGCATCGATTCCGGCTTCGGCTTGGTGAAGGCGTTGGGACCGTACTGGTTCAGGTTGTGCGCGGCCTGTTCGCTGGTCAGGCCTTGATGTGCATCGGTGCCCAGCGTGCTGATGACTGCTGGCGCATCCTGCATGAATGGTGCGGGCGTCTGCCCGTTGGCCGTGGTCATATGTTCCTCTCGTTTGGTTGACACACCGCACTGAAACCCGCGTAATATCACTCGCGTACCGCGCAACATGGCGGCACGCAGCCAAACGAATCGTTGACGACCATGTATCGCATACTCCGCGGTACATGAGTCTCGTCATTTAAGGCAAAGCCAGACCGTAACGGAACTGCCGACGGCCACGATGTTGACTTGCCACATTGCGGTTTGGGCCGAGCCTTTCGCCGCAATGCTGTCTACTCCCTCATGGGACTATTCAGTTGCAGAAACAGAACCTAACAAACCACATGGATTTTCCCGTTCGCCGGCAGCATGGCGATTCCCGCCTTCCTAGAAAAACAAGCAACACGCCATTGGCTCGTTGCAGGTGAAAAGCCGCAAGAAAGCCGCGCGTGACAAGGCTCGGACATGCTTGAACATGCCTGGACCTTCGACTTGTGACATCAGAAAACAAAAAACCGATACATGCTGGTAAAGCATGTATCGGTTGGGAATTGTCAGTTAGTGCCGTCAGCGGACTATCACAGCGCCTGGGCGGCCTTCTCCACGTAGTCCTCCATGCCGTCGATGGCCACGAGTCCTTGAACCGCACGTCGGCGGTCTCAAGACCACGCAGGCGGCCGGGGCGGTGGTGCCGGTCTCGTGGGCCAGCACATCCATGCACTCGAAGTCGGTGCCGGTGGCGTCGAAGCCAATGCCTCGTTCACCACGCGCGGGAACTTGTAGGGGCTGGCGGTGGAGAGCAGCACGCGCGGGGTCAGCGGGTCGCGCGGCATCTGCTCAAGCAGGTAGTAGCCGCAGGCGGTGTGCGGGTCGATCACGTAGTGGTTCTCGTCCCAACAGTGCTTGATGGACTCGCGTACCTGATCCTCATCGGCCCAACCGGTGCCGAAGATCTGACGAATCTTGGCCAGCAGTTCTTCCGGGATCTCGTACGTGCCCCACTTGTTGAGGTCGTTCATCAGCATGGAGATCAGACGGGTGTCGCCCTCGGACAAGTAGTACAGCATGCGCTCCAGGTTGGAGGAGATGAGGATGTCCATCGAGGGGGAGATGGTCTGGAAGAACGGGCGCTGGCGGTTGTAGGTACCGGTGGTCAGGAAGTCGAACAGCACGTTGTTCTTGTCGGAAGCCACCACGAGGTGCTTGACCGGCAGACCGAGCAGCTTGGCATAGTAGCCGGCGAGGATATCGCCGAAGTTGCCGGTCGGGACCACAAACTCGACCTCATCGCCGACGTTGATCACCTGGTCGGCGAGCAGTTGGGCGTAAGCGGAGAAGTAGTAGACGACCTGCGGCACCAGACGGCCCACGTTGATGGAGTTGGCGGAGGAAAGCACCACGTGCGAATTGCCGGCGAGACGCTCGGCCAGGCGCGGTCGCCGAAGATGCGCTTGACCGCGGACTGGGCGTCGTCGAAGTTGCCTTCCACGGCGGCCACCTGCACGTTGGAGCCGGCTTGCGTGGTCATCTGCAGCTCCTGGACCTGGGAGACCTTGCCTTCCGGGTAGAAGACGGTGATCGCGGTGCCCGGGGCGTCCGCGAAGCCGGCCAGCGCGGCCTTGCCGGTGTCGCCGGAGGTGGCGGTGAGGATCATGATCTTCTCGTCCGCGTCGCCATCGGCCGGCGTGGTGTGCGCCATGAAGCGCGGCAGGATCTGCAGCGCCACGTCCTTGAACGCGGAAGTCGGGCCGTTGAACAGTTCGAGCACGTAATCGTCGCCCAGGGGCTTGAGCGGGTGATGCGCTCGTCGGACCACTGTTCGCCGTAGGCGTCGGCGATGCACTGGCCCAGCTCCTCGGCCGTGAAGTCCGGCAGCAGCGCGCCCAGCACCTCGGCGGCGATTTGCTGGTACGACTTGCCCGGCAGGGAGGCCACGTCCACCTTGGTCTTGCCCAACGCGTCCGAAACGAACAGGCCGCCGTCATCGGCGATGCCCTTACGAATCGCCTGCTTGGCGGTCAGCGAATCGGTGGTGCTACGGGTGGAATGGAAGGTGGTTGTCACGATGAATCCTTCTGCCTGAAAGGGATGATGAATCCACATCAGTCTAGCGTGGGCCGTGGGCAGAAGGGCCGTCCGTCTCGCATAACCGACCGGTCGCACCGGCGAAAATCACCATTGCCATCGAACGGGGACCGGCCATATCATGGAACAGGCCGGCTGCAAACGGGCCATACGGTAAGGCGACAACGGCGAATCAATTGTCGCTTATACCAAAGAGCACCCATGACCGCTTCACCCCTTGCGCAGAAGGCAACCGATGCTTTCAACGCGCCGATCTGCGAAACCGATCCTGAGATCGCCGAACTGCTGGACTCCGAACTGGGCCGCCAGCGCAGTGGCCTTGAGATGATCGCCTCTGAGAACTTCGTGCCGCGAGCGGTACTGCAATGCCAGGGCTCCGTGCTGACCAACAAATACGCCGAAGGCTACCCCGGCCGTTTCTACCACGCCGAGGCGTACGGCGTGAACCCCGAGACCTTCCGCATCGACCCGGAGATCATCCGCCAGCGCACGTTCGACGGTGCCAAGATCCTTGCCGAACGACTACTGGCCGACGACGTCAAGGCCAACGGCATCTTCGTGCTGACCGGCGGCACCGATGTGCATCTGGTGATGGTCGACCTACGCAACAGCGAGATGGACGGCCAGCAGGGCGAGGATCTGCTCGCCGCCTGCGGCATCACCATCAACCGCAACACCGTGCCCTTCGACCCGCGCCCGGCCTCGGTGGCCTCGGGCCTGAGAATCGGCACGTCCGCCCTGGCCACCTGCGGCTTCGGACCGAAGGAATACGAGGAGGTGGCCGACATCATCGGCACCGCGCTCGCCGCCGGCCCGTCCGCCGACGTGACCGCGCTGAAGGCCCGCGTCGACAAGCTCGCCGAAGACTTCCCGCTCTACCCCGACCTGGACCAGATTCACTGATTTTTTGCGGATGTACGCAGCTCCCTCATCAGAGGGAGCCGCGCTTATATCCCCGGCTATCTTCGGTGCAATATGGGTCGAAACGGGCAATGCGGCCCATTGTGGGTTACTCTTGTTTTTTATGAGCGATGAATTGAGTCCTGAGGTGTTCGACGCGGTGTGCCGCCAGGCCGATCAGGCCGCACGCGCACAGGAGCGTCTTGCACAGGCAAATACCGAAGCCAAAAACGAACTGTTGCTTGCCATTGCGGACGCGTTGGACGAGCATGCTGCGGACATCGAAGCCGCCAACGCGCTGGACATGCTCGAATCCAAGGAAAACGGCATGGATGCGGGCAAGCTCGACCGCCTGCTGTTCGACGTGCCGCGCGTGGCGCCGCCGCCCAAGGCGTGCGCCATGTGGCCACCCTGCCCGATCCGGTCGGCGAGATCGTGCGCGGATACAACCTGCCCAACGGTCTGCGCCTTACCCAGACGCGCGTGCCGATGGGCGTCATCGGCATGATCTACGAGGCCCGGCCGAACGTCACTGTGGACGTGGCCAGCCTGTGCCTCAAGTCCGGCAATGCCGCGTTGCTGCGAGGCGGCCACGCCGCCGAACGCACTAACGCCGCCACGTTGGGCGTCATCGCCCCGGTGCTTGAAGCCCACGGTTTCGAATCCGCACTGGTGCAATCCGTCGACCAGTACGGGCGCGCCGGCGCCACCGCCATGATGGAGGCGCGAGGCCATATCGACGTGCTCGTGCCGCGAGGAGGAGCGGGTCTGATCCAAGCCGTCGTGCGCAACTCCAAAGTGCCGGTCATCGAAACCGGTGCCGGCAACGTGCATATCTATATCGACAAGTCCGGTGATCTCGCCAAGGCCATCCCGATCATCATCAACGCCAAAACCCAGCGCGTGGGCGTGTGCAACGCCGCCGAAAAGCTATTGGTTCATAAGGATGTCGCCGCCGAATTCCTGCCGCAGATCGCCGCCGCTCTGGCCGAGGCGAACGTCGTGCTGCAGACCGACACCACGTCGTACGGCATCATCTCCGGCGCGGCAATCGAGGGCCTTGACCTCAACCACGCCGCCGAAGAGGATTGGGACACCGAATACCTGGCCCTCAAAATGGGCATCAAGGTGGTGTCGGACCTGGACGCGGCCATCGACCACATCAACACGCATTCCACAGGCCACACCGAATCCATCATCGCCGAGGATTATGCGGCCATCGAGGAATTCACCAAGCGCATCGACTCGGCCGTGGTCATGGTCAACGCCTCCACCCGCTTCACCGACGGCGGCGTGTTCGGCTTTGGTGCCGAGCTTGGCATCTCCACGCAGAAGATGCACGCACGCGGTCCCATGGGATTGCGGGAGATGACCACCACCAAGTGGATCGGTTACGGAACAGGACAGGTGCGCGCATGAACGAGGACGGCAACATGAACATTACGGCTGACACGGCAAACAAGGCAAGCGAACTGCGGCCCGACATCGACCTCAACGATCCCAAGCTCGGCCTGAAGATCGCGGCCGAACGGCTCAGCATCGTCCGCTACGTGTTCCTTGTGCAGATCGAGGACGGCATCGCCTCCGCCGCCCAGCGTGCGTCGCTCGAATACGCGGACGCCGTGCTCATCGGTTGGCCCGAGACCGATTCGCCCGAAGTCGCGGACCTCGACGATGCCCAGCTCAAGATCGTGCGCGAACACATGGAGCTCATGGAAGGCTACATCGGCAAATACAGCCAGATGGAGCACGACGGTGACCTTGACGGCATGACCGACACGCTCATCCGCATCACCGAGCGTGTGGCCGAGGTCCGCCGCCTCTACCAGCCGGACTTCCCGCTGCCCACCTTCGCCGAAATTCGTCGCGTGGTCCAGGACGAATGGGATGAAGACATGGGCAAGATCGATCCCAGGGAAGACAATCCCACCGCCGGCGAAATCGAAGAGGAAACCGAATCAGCCGATGACGCCGCCGGCGAGGGCGACCAGGCATGAGTGGTGTTACCGACAGCCACAAAACGGCTGCGTCAGTTCAGTCCGAAAAATCAGTGGAATCCGCCGAGCCCGCCGAAATCGTTGCCGTCACCCAAGGCGAAACCGAACGGCGCATGTCTGACCTGTCCGCGCCGGCCGGGGCCAGCAGCCATGGCAAAGGCAGGCTTTCCGCACGCGGCAACTGGCATACGCGCCTGCGCGTCGGCATCATGGGCGGCACGTTCGACCCGATTCACAACGGCCACTTGGTCGCCGCCTCCGAAGTAGCTTGGGTATACGACCTCGATGAGGTGATTTTCGTACCCACCGGCCGACCTGTGTTCAAGCTGGACAAGCACGTCACCAACGCCGAAGATCGGTATCTGATGACTGTGATCGCCACCGCATCCAACCCCAAATTCACCGTCTCGCGTGTCGACATCGACCGTCCGGGCGTCACCTACACCATCGACACCCTGCGCGATATCCGCGCCCAACATCCCGACGCCGAGCTGTTCTTCATCACCGGCGCAGACGCCGTGGCCGAAATTATGCAGTGGAAGGACGCCGACCTCATGTGGGACCTCGCCCACTTCGTGGCCGTCACGCGCCCCGGCTACTCCAGTCCGGACGGCGTGACCTTGCCCGAAGGAAAGGTCGATACGCTTGAGATCCCGGCCTTGGCCATCTCTTCGACCGATGTACGCCGCCGCGCCGAACACGACGAGCCGGTCTGGTATCTGGTGCCTGACGGCGTGGTGCAATACATCGGCAAGCATGGTCTGTATTCATACGAGGACTGACGATTCGTACGAGGACTAGTGTGCATTTGTACGAGGCTGGTGAGGATTAGCGCGAATCAGTGCGCATCAATCCTCACCAGTGCAAAGGATAAGCAGTCAGGCCAGTCCCATCTTGATTTTCAATGCCATTACGCGAGTCGCCGCCGCCGTCACTTTCGAAGCGAAAGCCGGATCGGACTTCGCCCGTTCGTTGAGGCCGTCCACAATTGGCTTTACGTAATCCGTCTGACCGATGCAGGACATGTCGCCGCCCGCCTCGACAAGCTTTACTCCCAATTGGCTTACATCGTAGCTGCTTAACGCTTCGGCAGACATCGAATCCGAAATCACCACGCCCGTGTACTTCAGGGCGTTGCGAATATGACCGTCGATAATCGTAGAAGAAAACACCGCCGGATTATTCGGGTCGATGGATTGATACGTGGCCAACGACATCATCACCATCGCAGGATCGGTCTTGGTGATCGCCTGGTCAAAGGCACCTGCTCGGCCCCGCCCAACGTGGTGGTCGTATCCAGAATGCCTTCGGTGGTGAAGTCGGTATTGCCGCTTACCGCGCCCAACCCAGGATAATGTTTGACCGCCGCGCCGACCTGAGCGTCTCGCAAACCTTCAATAACGGCGATGCCATGTTCGGCGTTGCCGGCCGCATCCAATCCGAAATCACGATCCAGCGCGCCAATCGGAGCATTTGAGGCACGATCGCCCACCACCGTGCCGAGCACCGGTGCCAAATCGACATTTATGCCAGCAGCAGCTAATTGCGAACCCCACGTGCCTGCCGATTGACGCAATGCGTCAGCGGACATTGTGCCCTGCTCAACGGCACTGGGCATTGTGTCGAAACCGGTACCAGTCAGATGCTGCACCTGACCACCCTCCTGATCGGTGGCGATGATGAGACGATTGCCGGCCGGCGCATATCCTTGGAGTTGCGCGGTCGCGGTCTTGACCGTATCGGCGCCGGTATTCCAATTGCCAATGAGAATGGCCGAGCCAATGTGCTCATCGGCGATTGTTGAAGCCAACGAGGAGGGATCGGAACCGGCAAGCAACGGCACCATCACTAACTGTCCCACACGTTCCTCAAGTGTCATGGCGGATACCGCACGTTGGGCTTGTGCGGCCGGTTCGTTCTTCTTCGGGGAAGGAACGTCGGCGCGTGGTAACGCACTTGTCTGGGAGGTCTGGGGAGTGGTGGTGTTGCCGTTTGATGTGGATTTGGCGAACCATCCGACATGCCATCCGTAGGCTGCCACGCCGGCCAACACCACTGCCAAAGCACATATTGTCGCCACGATTGGAGTGCTCCTGTGCCGAAGTTGGCGTGTGGCGTGTGCTGAGGGACGCATATGTTGTGGCCGTTGGCTGTTCATACCGGCAAGCGTAGAACGGAGCGTAGAACAGAACGCTGCCTCATTCTGTGCTCAGGGCATAACCTACCTCCCGCCCTTTCGATAGGCTTGAGTTATGTCTTTTAACGATCCTTTCTCAATACTGTTCGGCAATGGCGGCGATTCACGACGCAACAATGCGAACAATGACGATCCGATCATCCTCGATGTCGAGGCCGATGGGGACGGTCCGGCCCGCAACACCAACGCCGGCCCCTCCGGGTCATCCCGCCCTCCACGTGGCCCGGCCAATCCGCGTATCACCCGTAAGCCAGCGTCCGGTGGCTCAGGAGGCAGCCGTGGCAGCAAGATTCTGATCGGCGTGGTGCTGGCCTTGGCCATCATCGTCGGTCTGTTCTTCGGCCTGTCCCGATTCATCACCGATCTGATGTGGTACGGCCAGCTCGGCTTCCAGTCCGTGGTCTGGACCCAGCTCGGGGTGAAAATCGGTCTGTGGGTGGCCTACGCGCTGCTCATGGCCTTGACCGGCTTCGTTTCCGCCTGGCTGGCCATTCGAGCACGCCCTGATTCGGCCGACGGTTCCACCATTCGCATTAACGGCGATGTGGTCGAGGTCGGCAAATCCGTCAGCTCGAAAACCGCTCGCCGCGTGGCCGTGGTGATTTCGCTGATCGTCGGCGTCATCTTCGGCTCTCAGTTCAACGCGAACTGGAGCGAGATTCTGCTCATGTTCAACGCGCAGTCGTTCGGCACCACCGATCCGCAGTTCGGTCTGGACAACGGCTTCTACGTGTTCGTGCTGCCGGGCCTGAAGCTCGTGCTCGCCGCCGTGGCCATGCTGCTGGGCGTGGGCCTTGTGTTTTCCGTGGTCACTCATGTGCTGATGGGTGGTATCCGCATTACTATGCCGGTTAACGGACGCGGCCTGTTCTCCATCACCAAGCGTTGCCGTCGCCAGCTTGGCATCTGGCTGATGCTCAACATGTTCGCTTGGGCAGTGCGCCAGATGATCGGCGTCTTCGACCAGCTCACCGTGCAGGGTTCACGCATCACCGGTGCTCCTACACCGCCGTGCATGCCAACATCCCCGTCACCTTCATCATGGCCGCGCTGACCGCCATCCTCGGCGTGGTGCTGGGCATCTGGCTCATGCGTTCCCACACGCTCGAAGGCCAGGCGTCCATCGGCGTGCGCGCCTCCGCCGCGCTCAGGGCCTGGCGTGTGCCGGTGACCTCCATTGCCGTCGTGGTCGTGGTGGGTCTTGTGCTCACCGTGGCATGGCCGGTGCTGTTGCAGCGCTTCCGCGTCAACCCGAACGCACAGGAGATGGAATCCACCTACATTCAGCGCAATATCGACGCCACCCGCGCCGCCTACGGTCTTGACAAGCTCAAGACCGAGCAATACAAGGTAACCGACAAGGGCGAGCAGGCGCTCTGGCCAAGGAGGGCGACACCACCGCGCAGATTCGTCTGCTCGACCCGCAGGTCGTCAGCCCCACATTCAAACAGCTGCAGCAGTCCAAGCAGTACTACACCTTCGCCGACACTTTGGCAGTCGACAAGTACGAGATCGACGGCGTTTCCCAAGACACCGTGATTGCCGCCCGCGAGCTTGACCTGGCCGGCAACGACAACCGCAATTGGGTCAATGACCACACCGTGTACACCCACGGTTACGGCGTGGTGGCCGCTTACGGTAACAAGGTGACCGCCGACGGCCAGCCTGAATTCTTCGAATCCGGCATCCCCACTCAGGGCAAGCTCACTGAATCCGAAAAGTATGAGCCTCGCATCTACTTCTCGCCGAACACCACCGAATACTCGATCGTCGGCGCACCGGAGGGCACGCAGGCTTGGGAGTTCGACTACCCGACCGGTTCGGAAGGCGCCCTGACCACGTTCAAGGGCGACGGCGGCCCCTCGGTTGGCAACCTGTTCTCCCGTATTCTCTACGCAATCCGCTTCGGCTCCGATCAGATTCTCTTCTCCGACCGTGTGACCAGCGAATCGCAGATTCTTTACGATCGTTCCCCCAAGGAGCGCGTGGCCAAGGTGGCGCCGTACCTGACGCTTGACGGCCGTGTGTATCCGGCCGTGGTCGATGGCCGCGTCAAGTGGATCGTCGACGGCTACACCACCTCTGATGCCTACCCATACTCGCAGATGACCGACCTCGGCTCCGCCACCAAGGATTCCACCACCGTCTCTTCCGCAACGGTCTCATCCTTGGGCTCGCAGAAGGCCAACTACATCCGCAACTCGGTCAAGGCCACCGTGGACGCCTACGACGGTTCCGTGGATCTGTACGTATGGGATCAATCCGACCCGGTAATCAAGGCATGGGAGAAGATCTTCCCCGGCCAGTACCACCAGCTCTCCGATATCTCCGGCGACCTGATGAGCCACATGCGCTACCCGGAAAGCTGTTCAAGGTGCAGCGCGAGCTGCTCTCCAAGTACCACGTGACCTCCGCCAACCAGTACTACTCCGGCGAGGACTTCTGGCAGACGCCGGTCGACCCGACCGAATCCCAGTCCCAGCAGGACCAGGACATCCTGCAGCCGCCGTACTACCTGACCTTGCAGACCGGTGGCACCAAGGAACCGGTGTTCTCGCTGAGCTCCACCTACATTCCGGCTGGCCAGTCCACCCGTGAGATCCTCACCGGCTTCCTGTCGGTCGACTCGGATGCCGGCAATGAGAAGGGCAAGATAGGCTCAAACTACGGCACCATCCGATTGCAGGAGCTGCCCAAGGATTCGAACGTACCGGGCCCCGGCCAGGCGCAGAACAACTTCAACGCCAACGCCGACGTGTCCAAGGAACTGAACCTGCTGCAATCCGGCGACACGCAAGTGGTGCGCGGCAACCTGCTCACCCTGCCGCTCGGTGGCGGACTGGTGTACGTGCAGCCCGTGTACGTCAAGTCTTCGGGTGCGACTTCATTCCCGCTGCTCAAGAAGACGCTGGTCGCGTTCGGTGATCAGGTAGGATTTGCGGATACGTTGGATGAGGCCTTGGATCAGGTGTTCGGTGGTGATTCCGGCGCGGCCGCAGGCGATGCCGAGAACGTGTCCGGTGACGGATCGTCTGGTGACCAGTCGTCCGGCATATCCGGTGACCAATCTGGTTCCGATACCAATGGTGGCCAGTCCGGCACCACGGACGCAAGTCGGATTCCGGCTCGTCTTCCGACCGTAGCCCCGAACTCCAGCAGGCGCTGAACGATGCCGCCCAAGCCATGAAGACAGCCAGTCCGCCATGAAGAACGGCGACTGGACCGCCTACGGCAAGGCGCAGAAGGAGCTTGAAGACGCCCTCAACAAGGCCATCGAGCTCGACAAGTAGTTCCGACAGGAATTGGCTCCCCTCAGGGTGAGGGGAGCCATCGCCGAAGGCGACTGAAGGGAGTCGGTTACCTCAACTGACATAGCCCGTCCTTATCATAAGGACGGGCTATTTGCGTATTCAAAGGAACCTCATGCCATACACCTTCCGTCCGGCCGTCGAATCCGACGTCCAAGCCATCGCCGACATCTACAACGCCTCAGTGATGGCCGGCGGTGCGACCGCCGACCTCACCCCGCGCACCTTCGACCAACGCCGCGCCTGGGTCGAATCCCATACGCCGCCCTACGGCGTTTTTGTTGTGGAATCGGAAGACGGTTCAATCATTGGCTTCGGTGCGCTCTCCGTGTTCTATGACCGCGCAGGATATGACGGTGTCACCGATTTGGCCTATTACATCGATCCGGCATGGCAAGGCAGGGGAGTAGGCACGTTCATGCTTGACAGGCTGCTCACCGAGGCGCTGGCCCGCCACATGCGCAAGGCCTGCGGCATCATTTCGCCGATAACGCCGGCTCCATTGCCTCATGCACCGCTTCGGCTTCACCCAATTCGGACTCATGCCCGCCGCTGCCACCGACTCCACCGGCACCATGCGGACATGTCCTACTGGTATTTGGACCTGTAGCCTTGCAGTAAGTCATTTCAGTCAAGAAAAGTGTGAGGATGCCGGAGCAAACGAGCTTGACGGCGGCGTTGAGTACAATCTTGACGGTTGGATCCGGCCGGGCATGGGCCAGTGCGCGAGGCGAACGCGCGCATGACGTACGGAACGTACAGAACGTGCATACGGGAATAAAGGAAGACGGACGAGGAGCGGATTATGGCATCGGATTTCTGGCTGATTGCGGGACTGGGCAACCCCGGCAAAAAATATGAGGACACGCGGCACAACATGGGCTTCATGACCGCCGACGTGCTCGCCGAACGTTGGACGGTGAACTTCGCCGATCACAAGGGCTTGGCCATGCTCGGTAAAAGCGTGATGAACCTGGACGGCCGCACCGTCAAGTTCTTTCTGGCCAAGCCGCTGACTTATATGAATGATTCCGGCAATGCGGTGGCTTCCATTAGCGCCTATTACCAGATCGAGCCCGACCATATTGTGGTGATTCACGATGACATGGACTTGGAATTCGGCCGTATCAAGGTCAAGGCAGGCGGCTCCGCAGGCGGCCACAACGGCATCAAGTCGATTGACCGTTCCCTCGGCACGCCGAAATACGCGCGTGTGCGCATGGGCGTCGGTCACTCCAAGCGCGGTGCGAACGCGCATGACAACACGGTGAACTGGGTGCTGGGCGGATTCGGTCCGGACCAGCGCAAGCAGCTGCCCGAATTCCTGGCTGACGGCGCCGACGCCGCCGAGGACATCATCTTCCACGGTCTTGCCAAGACCCAGGAGAAGTTCAATGGCCGGTGAGGCGACGCACCCGGACCTGATCAACGGCTCACTGGTAGGCATCCTGTCTGAGCTGGAACAGGACAAGACCTTCCTGAAGCTCGCCGCCGGCGACATCGAGCTTCGGACGACGTCGACAACTCCGTCCTGGCCGGCATCCCCGAAGGTTTGCGCCCGGCTTTGGCCGCCGCCATCGGGCAGGGTGTGGCCGGCAAACCCGGCAAGCCGGTCGTGCTGGTCGTGGCCTCCGGCCGCGAAGCCGAAGAGACCGTGGGCTCGCTGCGCTCCTGGTATGATGGCGACCCGAACGACATCGCCCAGCTCGAAGCCTGGGAAACCCTGCCGCACGAGCGTCTGAGCCCGCGCGCGGACACCGTGGCCAGCCGCATGGCCGTGTTCCGCAGACTCAAGCATCCGAGCGATACCGATTCGATGTTCGGCCCGATTCGCATTCTCGTCATGCCGATCCGCTCGCTCATCCAGCCAGTCGTCCAAGGACTGGGCGATGTCGAGCCGCTCGTGTTCACCGTGGGGGAGGACCTGCCCCTCGACGAAGCCGCCAAACGTCTGATCGAAAACGCCTACACGCGCGTGGACCTGGTCATGGACCGTGGCGAGTTCGCGGTGCGCGGAGGCATTCTTGACGTATTCCCGCCCACCGCACCGCACCCGGTGCGTATCGAATTCTTCGGCGACGAAATTGACACCATCAAGGAATTCCACGCCTCCGACCAGCGTACCTACGGCGACGGCCTCAAGACCATCTGGCCACCGCATGCCGTGAACTGCAGCTGACCGACGCCGTGCGCACCCGCGCCAAAGCCTTGGTCGGTTCGATTCCCAATGCTGAGGACATGCTCGAATCCATCGCCAACGCCATTCCGGTCGAAGGCATGGAATCCCTGATGCCCGCACTCGTGGACCATCTGGAACCGGTGGGCTCCATGCTTCCCAAGCACGCCGTGATCCTCCTGAGCGACCCGGAGAAACTGCGCCGCTCCGCCGAAGACTTGGCAAAAACCGCGAACGAGTTCCTGGCCGCAAGCTGGCATGTGGCCGCCTCCGGCCACGGCGCCGGCGCGCCCATCAGCTTCGACGAAGCCAGCTTCCTCGACTATGCGGAAACCATCAGCTCCCTCGAATACTCCGAACATCCGGTGATTCGCCTCACCAGTTTCGGCGTGGACACCACGTTGACCGGCCATGTGCAGCTCGACGCCCAGAACCCGGCCGAATTCCGAGGGGATGAGGCCAAGGCTCCCAAGGCATCGAAGGCCTGCTCGATGCCGGCTTCCACGTCACCATCACCGCCGCTGCGGCCGGCACCTTGGCCAGGCTCAAGCGTGCGATCAACACTACCGGCATCGCCAATTTCGACGTCATCCGCTCTCAGGCCATCGACGGCTTCGTGGACAAAGCCGCCAAAATCGCCCTGCTCACCGAACGCGACCTGACCGGCCGCACTTCAGCCGTGGCCGTGGCCAAAACGCCGAAACGCCGGCGCAAGGCCATCGACTTGGTGGAGCTCAAAAAAGGCGATTACGTGGTGCACGAGCAGCACGGCATTGGCCGGTTCATCGAAATGCGTCAGCGCATCATCGGCACCGGCGCCAACAAAACCACTCGCGAATACCTGGTCATCGAATATGCGCCTTCCAAGCGCGGCGCCCCGGCGGACAAACTGTTCATCCCCACCGACCAGCTCGACCAGGTCAGCAAATACATCGGCGCCGAAGCCCCCAAGCTCAACAAGCTCGGCGGCTCCGACTGGGCGGCCACCAAGCCAAGGCCCGCAAGCACGTCCACGAGATCGCCGACGACCTGATCAAGCTGTACTCCGCCCGCCAGCGCGCCAAGGGCTTCGCGTTCAGCCGGACACCCCATGGCAGAAAGAGCTGGAAGACGCCTTCCCCTATCAGGAAACCGCCGACCAGCTCACCACCATCGACGAAGTTAAATCCGACATGGAAAAGCCCGTGCCGATGGACCGCCTCATCTGCGGCGACGTGGGCTTCGGCAAAACCGAAATCGCACTGCGTGCCGCCTTCAAGGCCGTGCAGGACGGCAAGCAGGTGGCCGTGCTCGTGCCCACCACGCTGCTTGTCCAGCAGCATTACGAGACGTTCAGCGAACGATTCGAGGGTTTCCCGGTCAATGTGGCGGCCATGAGCCGATTCCAGACCACCAAAGAGATCAACGAGACCATCGAGGGGCTGGAAACCGGCACGGTGGACGTGGTCATCGGCACGCACAAGCTGCTGAACCCGAAAATCAAGTTCAAGGATCTGGGACTCGTCATCATCGATGAGGAGCAGCGTTTCGGCGTGGAACACAAGGAGACGCTGAAAGCCCTGCGCACCAACGTGGACGTGCTGTCCCTGTCTGCCACGCCTATCCCGCGCACGCTGGAAATGGCCGTGACCGGCATTCGCGAGATGTCCACGCTCGCCACCCCGCCCGAAGACCGGTTGCCGGTGCTGACCTATGTGGGCGCCTACGAGGATGCGCAGGTCACCGCAGCCGTACGCCGCGAACTGCTGCGAGGCGGCCAGGTGTTCTATGTCCACAATCGTGTGCAGGACATCTCGTCCATCGCCGACAAGATCCACACGCTGGTGCCGAGGCGCACGTCGCATCGCCCACGGCAAGATGGGGGAGAAGCAGCTCGACCAGATCATCCGCGACTTCTGGCATCGCGACATCGACGTGCTCGTGTGTACCACAATCATCGAGACCGGTCTTGATATCTCCAATGCGAACACGCTGATCGTCGACCATGCCGACCGTTTCGGCTTGAGCCAGCTCCATCAGCTGCGTGGCCGCGTCGGTCGCGGCCGCGAGCGCGCGTACGCCTACTTCCTGTACGACCCGTCCAAGCCGATGACCGAGCAGTCCCATGACCGGCTCGCCACCATCGCGCAGAACACGGCGCTCGGCTCCGGTTTCGATGTGGCCATGAAGGACTTGGAATTGCGCGGCACCGGTAACCTTCTGGGCGACGAGCAGTCCGGCCATATCGAGGGCGTGGGCTTCGACCTGTACGTACGCATGGTGTCCGAAGCCGTGGAAAAGTACAAGGAGCCCGAAGAGAACGTCGAGCCGGTGGCCGTGTCCATCGACCTGCCCATCGAAGCGTCGATTCCGATCGAGTACATCGATTCGGACAAGCTGCGTCTGGAAGCGTACCGCAAGCTCGCCTCCGCCCGCAACGAGGCCGATCTGAAGGATTTGGAAGAGGAACTTACCGACCGTTACGGCAAGTCGCCGGTCGAATTCGAGACCCTGTTCGACGTGGCCCGTCTGAAGTTCAAGGCCCGCAAGCTCGGCATTTCGGAGATTCTCGCGCAATCCAACCGCGTGCGCATCGGTCGCATCGACCCGCCCGAATCCATCCAGATGCGTATGGGCCGTATTTACAAAGGCACCCAATACCGCCCGGTCACTCACCAGCTCATCGTCCCCACCCCGTTCACCGGCTCCCTGGGCCAAGGTCCCATGAGCTCCGACCAGGTAGTCCTCTGGACCAACCAGTTACTTGATGATTTGGCATGGACCCCGTCTCAAGCAAACGGCAGAGCCGTTTGTAGACGGGGTGCGAGGCGACAGTCGAGCCAGCTATGCTCACCGGGCAACCTCCGGTGAGCCATATTCATATTCATGCCGTCGTTTGTGACGATGATTCACCCCAGACGGAATCGTTCCGACTGTCCAGCGAGCGAGATTAAGTGACTGCTATGAGCGAAACGACTACGAACCGCACGAACCAGAGCGCGACCACGGCAACACTTGCCGGCTATGAGATTCCCCGCCTCGGCATGGGCACGATGGCGCTCGCCATCGAGGGCGCCCCTCCAACCGTGATCAGGCGATCGAGACCATCCATGCCGCGCTCGATGCCGGAGTCCGTTATTTGGACACGGCTTGGTCTTATTATCTGCCCAGCGCACCCGGAACGGGCGAGCCGGAGGATATGGGCTATGGCGAATATCTGGTCCGCGATGCTCTGCACTCGTGGCATGGGCCGAGAGAACAGGTGCTCGTGGCCACCAAAACCGGTTGGCTGCGTACGCTTGACGGCAGCGGCAACTACGGCTGGCAGGCCGATGCCCGACCCGAAACCATGATCGCCAATGCCAAGGAATCCGCCAGCCGCCTCGGTGTCGACACGCTCGATTTGCTCTACTCGCACTGCAATGATCGCAGGTGCCGTACGAAGACCAGATGGGCGCACTCAAGCAGCTCGTGGACGAAGGTGTGGCCAAAGCTGTCGGCATCTCCAGAATCGACAACGCGGACATCGAAACCGCCCGCAATATTTTGGGCGATCGTCTCGTGGCCGTCCAGAACCAGTTCTCCCCGGTCCACCGCGACCCTGAACACACGTTGGAAACCTGCGAAAAGCTCGGTTTGGCTTTTGTCTGCTGGTCGCCACTCGGCGGATTCCTCGACCCGTTCAACGAGCATCTGTTCGACCGGTTCCGCGAAGTCGCCAAGATTCACGACTGCTCCTACCAGCGCGTCACGCTCGCGTGGGAACTTGCGCAATACCAATATCTGTTCACGATTCCCTCGGCCAGAAACCCGCAGGAGATTCAGGACTCGTTCAAAGCCAGCGAACTGAAATTGTCCGACAGTGAGATCGGCTACCTCAATGGCAAGGACGTTGACTGAGCGATTTCGTCCGTACTGCCTTGCAATCAGGCGGCACACTGGCATTGTGAGCGCTAACGCTAAATTTTGGGCGTGTTGTTCACAACGTCCACAAATCGCACTACTCTTAAGAATGTCATTCAAGATACACAACCGTTTTAAGGAGTAGTTGTGGCAGTAATTGAAAGCGTGTACGCGCGTCAGATTCTCGATTCCCGCGGCAACCCGACCGTTCAGGTCGTTCTGGACACCGAAGACGGCGCCCAGGGCCTGGGCCTGGTCCCGTCCGGCGCCTCCACCGGTGAGGCCGAGGCTTGGGAGCGTCGCGATGGCGACAAGTCCGTCTACGGCGGCAAGGGTGTTCTTAACGCGGTCAAGGCCGTGAACGAGGTCATCGCTCCGAAGGTCATCGGCATGGACGCTGCTGACCAGCGCGCTCTGGACGACCTGATGATCGAGCTCGACGGCACCCCGAACAAGGGCAAGCTGGGCGCCAACGCCATCCTGGGCGTCTCCCTGGCTGCTCTGTACGCTTCCGCCGAGTCCGCCGGCCTGCCGCTGTACCGCTACATCGGCGGCACCAACGGCCACATCCTGCCGGTCCCGAACATGAACATCATGAACGGTGGCGCTCACGCTGACTTCGCCACCGACATTCAGGAGTACATGATCTCCCCGTACGGCTTCGACACCTACTCCGAGGCTCTGCGCGCTGGCGTTGAGGTCTACCACACCCTGAAGAACGTCCTGAAGAAGGAAGGCCTGAACACCGGCCTCGGCGACGAGGGCGCTTCGCCCCGAAGATGAAGTCCAACGAGGACTCCCTCAAGTACATCATGGACGCCATCTCCGCCGCCGGCTACGAGCCTGGCAAGCAGATCGGCATCTGCCTGGATGTCGCCTCCTCCGAGTTCTACAACAAGGAGACCGGCAAGTACCGCTTCGACGGTGAAGAGCGTGACTCCGCCTACATGCTCGACTACTACGAGAACCTCATCAACGAGTACCCGATCGTCTCCATCGAGGACCCGTTCAACGAGGAAGGCTGGGAAGACTGGGCTGCCATCACCGCTCGCCTCGGCGATCGTCTGCAGTTCGTCGGCGACGACCTGCTGGTCACCAACCCGGCTCGTCTGCAGAAGGCCATCGACCTCGGCGCCGCCAACTCCCTGCTGGTCAAGCTGAACCAGATCGGTTCCGTCACTGAGACCCTCGACGCCATCGAGCTGGCCACCGCCAACGGCTACACCTCCATGGTTTCCCACCGCTCCGGCGAGACCCCGGACACCACCATCTCCGACCTGGCTGTTGCTAAGAACACCCGCCAGATCAAGACCGGTGCCCCGGCCCGTGGCGAGCGCGTTGCCAAGTACAACCGCCTGCTCGAGATCGAGGAGGAGCTCGGCTCCACCGCTCAGTACGCCGGCTACAGCGCCTTCAAGCCTGCAAGAAGTACCTGGCCAAGTGAGCTGAAACGCCCGTAAAGGCGTGAGTTTCCACTGAAGCTCGATACCCGTCGTATTCGTCAAGTCGAATGCGGCGGGTATTTTCGTGTGACATGAGCAAGTCGTCCCGTACCGGCAAACCTGGCAAAACCGGCAAAGCACGAGTTAGGAAAAAAGGGTCGGCGGGGCCTATAGCGTTCTTCGTCTCCCTGTTCATTATCGCCCTTGGCACCATCCAGCTGGTCTCCACCTTCCACACCTATGCCCTGAACCTGGCCGAACTCAATGGTCTCAAGCGTGAGGAGGCTTCGCTGATTGCCGAAAAGCAGGAGTTGGAAAACGACATCAAGCGTTGGGATGACAAGGCCTACATCACCGCCCAGGCCCGTGAACGCCTCGGCTTCGTATTCCCCGGCGAACAGGCCGTGCGTGTGCTTCATCCCGAAGCCGTGACCGGCTCCGATAGCGAATCCCAGAAAACGGAAGATTCCAGTAGCAGCAACAAAAAAGTCCTGCCATGGTACAGCGAACTGTCTTACTCGCTCAAAAAGGCCGATGAGCCTGTGACCGATAGCGAGTCCGGCAAATCCGATATTTCCGGTTCCTCTGACTCGTCATCCAACGACTCATCCAAGCGGTCCGATAAGTCAGACCAGAACACCCAATCCGATCAGAACACCCAACAGAATACCCAACAGAACACAGGGGAGGGAACCCAACAGTGACCATCGATATCGCCGCCAAGGCCAAGGCCCTTGTCGATACCGTGCTTGCCGAGCCCGCCAACGATCATGACATCGACCTGGTGCAGCGTCAGCTCGGCCGATACCCGCGCGGCATGGTCGCCGTGGGGGCGCGATGCGTCTGCGGTAGGCCACTTGCCGTAATCACCCGTCCGGTGTTGCCCGGCGGAATCCCTTTCCCCACCACGTGCTATCTGACCGGTCCGGAAGCCGTCAAGGCCGCCTCCCATGTCGAGGCCGCCGGCGTGATGCAGCAATACAACGACATGTTGGCCTTGGACGAGGAGCTCAAGGCCGCATATGAGCAGGCCCATAACCTGTATCTGGCATTCCGCCACGAACTGGCAGGACTCTTGGCGACAGTGAGGAGCATATTGAAGGCACTTCGGCCGGCGGCATGCCGGTGCGCGTCAAGTGCCTGCATGCCCTGCTGGCCCAGTCCTTGGTTATGGGGCCGGGCGTCAACCCCATTGGCGATTTGGTACTGGAACGCGTCAAAGACGAATTCGATCCGACCGTCTGCCGCTGCACGCTGGACGATTGATCAACAGATGAGCCAGCGCGAACAGTCCATTCATACGCACTAAGGGATACGAGGAGAAGGCAATGAGCAAGGAATCCGTAACCGTCGCCGGCATTGATTGCGGCACGAACTCCATTCGACTGAAAATCGCACGTGTCGATGCCGATGGCATGCATGAGGTGGTGCCGCGCATCCTGCGTGTGATCCGTCTCGGCCAGGATGTGGACAAGACCCATCGTTTTGCCGACGAAGCGTTGGAACGCGCCTATGTGGCCGCTCGGGAATTCGCCGGTGTGATTGCCGAACATCCCATCGACGGCCTGCGTTTCGTTGCCACCTCTGCAACTCGTGACGCGGAAAACCGTGAGGAGTTCGAGGATGAGATCGAACGTATCCTCGGCGTGCGCCCCGAAGTCATTCCCGCACCGAAGAAGCCGACCTGAGCTTCCTTGGTGCCACTTCCGTGGTCAATCGCGACGATCTGCCGCCCCCTATCTGGTGGTTGATCTCGGCGGCGGGTCCACCGAGCTGGTCATCGGTGGCGACGGCGTCAGTGCGCCCACTACCCAGGTTCAGGGCGCGTTTTCCATGAACATCGGTTCCGTGCGCATGACCGAACGTCATCTGACCAATGATCCGCCGACCCAGACACAGATCGATGAGGCCGTTGTGGACGTCGATGAACATATCGATGAGCCTTCCGCACCGTGGACGCAGGCAAGGCCCGTACCATCATTGGCGTGTCCGGCACGGTGACCACGATGACCGCCTTGGCCATGGGATTGAAGGAATACGATCACACCGTGGTCGACGGGCATCGGCTGAGCCTTGAAGACGCCTATGCCGTGGACGACAAGTTCCTTAGGATGACGCGCGCCGAGCGCCGCGAATACAAGACCATCCACCCCGGCCGTATCGATGTGGTCGGCGGCGGCGCTGTGGTCTGGAGCCGTGTGCTGGCGCGTGTCAGCGAAGCCGCCAAGGCCGATCATGGTGAAGCCATCGATTCGTTCGTTGCCAGCGAACACGGTCTGCTGGACGGCATTGTGCTCGATTATGGTCGCCGGTTGCTGGCTCAATAGCGTAAGTGGTAAGTGCCTCCAGCGGGCTGAGCCGTTAAGCAAACAGCCCGGTGGGCTGTTTGTAGGCGAGGGGAGCGGCTATGCCGCGACGGCTGCACGAAGTGCAGCAACCCGCAAGCGATGCTCAGGGCAGGAGATAGCTTATACTAGAAAAGTTGGCCTCCGTGGCGAAATGGTATACGCAGTCGACTTAAAATCGATCGCTTCGGCTTGTGGGTTCGAGTCCCACCGGAGGCACCTTGAAATCGGCCTGTGGCCGATGCCGTTTTTGCGGCTGTGCCGTGGTCTCTCCCCAGTCGCTTCGCCGACAGCCCCCCTCGTCAGAGGGGGCTCGCAGCTCACTATGTGGAGAGCTTATAAGCCGAAACAAAAGGCCGTTAGGCTATGTGGCGTTGTGACGATGTACCTGATGAAACGAGGAATCCACATGGCTTCACGCTGGACCGATGTCGAACGAGTCGAACAAGGCGCACTGCCCACCATGCTTGCCCAAGCCGTCATTGCGGGCACTGCACTCACCGTTGGTGCCATCGCCTGCTCGGGATTCTATCTGTCCATGATCGGCAATGTGGCCGCACTCCTGCCATGGGCGACTATCGTGATACTGATCGCCGTGGCGTTCACCTACATCGTCGGCTTCGCCCTGTTGTGGTGTGCCGAAGCCCTGACCCTGCGTGCCAACGACAAACTCAAGCCATGGCTGTACGGCGTCGTCGGATTAATCGGCTACGGCGTGTGGGGCATGTTCGTGATGAGCGCGATGATGAACACGCTGAACCAGCCGCTGAACGGCGTGGTGTTGTCGAACGGCGATGTGATGGCCCTGACCGTCAACTACGCGGTGTTCGGCTTCATCGCCTTCCTGTTGGCACAGGCGTACGCGCCCAAAATCGCCACCAAGAAGGGACTGACCATCGGGCTGATGGTGGTGCAGATCGTATTGGCCATCATCGGTATCATCGTACTGGTCATGATGTTCTCCGCACTGTCTCACTGACTGACTTATCGCTCGCCGGCATGACGCGCGCGGCCATCATCGCACAAGGCGAAAGCGATTCCGGGCGCTGGCTGGGATACGATATCGTGATGGTATGACGCCTGGTAACACCGGCATGCCGAACCAGCAGGGAGAAGGAGCCAAATGTTCAGTGTGCTTGACATGTTCACCATCGGCGTCGGACCTTCATCCTCGCACACCGTAGGCCCGATGGTCGCGGCACATGCTTTCGCCTCCTCGTTGCAGGCCGACCATTTGGTCGATCGCACCGCACGTGTCAAAATCACGCTTTATGGTTCTCTGGCGCTGACCGGTCTCGGCCACGGCACCGATCGTGCTGCGATGGCTGGGCTCGAAGGCAATCTGCCGGCCACCGTGGATACCGACCACATGATGCACATCCGCGAGATCTGCGCGTTGGATGATACTCTGAACCTCGCCGGCCTCAAACGCATCCATTTCGACTACGACCGTGACGTGGTGTTCGAACAATGGAAGCGCATGGCCGCGCACCCCAATGGCATGCGATTCCAGGCGTTCGACGCCGCCGCAAGCTTGGTCGACGAACAGGTCTGGTATTCCATCGGCGGCGGATTCGTGCGCAAAGGCGCTCCCGAAGACCCGATGATCGGCATTCATGAACGCCCTCCGGAAGGCGCCTCCTTTGCCGATGCGGACGAGTCATCATCCACTGATTTCGGCGTCGAGGCACCCTACCCGTTCTCATCATGCACTGAACTGGTGTCGTTATGCCGGGAACATCATCTCAGCATCGCCGAACTTGTATGGGCCAACGAAACCGCTTCACGCTCGGGCATCCAGGTCCGATCCGATATTGATGCCATCTGGCGTGTTATGCGCGCCTGTGTGGACCACGGATGCACCTCGGCGGAACCCACATTGCCCGGTGGCCTTGACGTACCCCGCCGCGCGCCGAAAATGTATCGGCGTCTCGCCTCGAATTCCGATGTGCTGCGCCGCGACAGCCGGCGCAAAGACGCCGTGCTCGAGTCTTCCGACGCCGCATGGTGGATCTCTTTGCCTTGGCCGTCTCTGAGGAGAATGCCGGAGGCGGGCGCATCGTAACCGCTCCGACCAACGGTTCCGCCGGCATCATTCCCGCCGTGCTTCACTATTACTGGCATTTCGTGGACAACGCCAATGAACAGGGCGTGGTCACGTTTCTGCTGACCGCCGGTGCCATCGGATACCTGTTCAAACGCAACGCCTCAATTTCCGGTGCGGAAGTCGGTTGCCAGGGCGAAGTCGGCTCGGCCTGTTCGATGGCGGCGGCCGGACTTGCCGCAGTCGTAGGCGGCACGCCGGAACAGGTGGAGAATGCTGCTGAGATCGGCATCGAACACAACTTGGGTCTGACTTGCGATCCGGTGGGCGGATTGGTGCAGATTCCATGCATCGAGCGCAATGCCATGGCCGCCAACACCGCCATCAACGCCGTGCGTATGGCCATGCTCGGCGACGGCTCACACATCGTGACCCTTGATCAGCCATCGAAACCATGAAGCAGACCGGTGAAGACATGATGGCCAAATACAAGGAGACCTCCAAGGGCGGGCTTGCCGTCAATGTCGTCGAATGCTGATTGACATGTCCGGTATTCACCAGCATGATGACCGGAATTGACGTATACGGCCAGCGTGTCGTATCGCACAGGGATGAAGACTACCGCCGATTCGCCGATGGTGCTAAGGTAGGGCGCATTGTGTCTTTGAAGGAGGACTAATGACAGATCAGATGCCTCAGGTGAACGCCGAATTGGCACCACGCCCGTTATCGAGTTCCCGACGCCCGAAGCCCCGAAGGGCCTCAAGGTTGTGGAGCTGACCGAGGGAGACGGCCCGATCGTGCGTCGCGGCGACACCGTCACCGTGAACTACCACGGCGTGGTGTGGGGTAAGGACACCCCATTCGACTCCAGCTTCGACCGTCATCAGCCCGCCAGTTTCGGCATCGGCGTGGGACAGGTCATCAAGGGCTGGGACCAGACTGTGCCGGGCCATAACGTGGGTTCGCGTCTGGTGGTTTCCATTCCGCCGGAATACGGCTACGGTTCCCGCGGCATCCCGCAGGCCGGCATCGGCGGCGAGGACACGCTGGTGTTCGTCATCGACATCATTTCCACCCGCTGACCATAGGTCAGCACATGACGAACGCGGGGTCATAGCCGGCGTTTTGTCATAAATAACGAAGATTGTTTCAGCATCGACAACGGTTCAGGAGGACGATATGGCTGAGGACAAGGTCTACCTGCTGACGCAGGAAGCATACAACAAGATGAAGGAAGAGCTCGCCCATCGTGAAGGTGAGCTGCGTGAGGAAATCGCGCACAAGATCGCCGTGGCGCGTGCCGAGGGCGACTTGTCCGAGAACGGCGGCTACCAGGCCGCCCGTGAGGCGCAGAGCAAGAACGAGGGCCGCATCACCGAGCTCACCGTCAAGCTGCGCGATTCCAAGATCATCGAGAATGCTCCGGAAGGCACCGTGGGCGAGGGCTCTGTGGTGACCATCGAGCTCAACGGCAACGAGATGACCTACGTGCTCGGCAGCCGTGACATCGTGGCCGGCACCGACTACGACATCATGACCCCGGATTCCCCGATTGGCAAGGCCATCGAGGGTGCCAAAGTGGGCGACGTCGTTTCCTACACCGCACCGAATGGCCGCGAGCTGTCCGTGACGGTCAAGGCCGCCAAGCCGCTGGCCTGAGTTAAGTGACTGGTATGCCCCGTAGGCGGGGGCATACTTATATGTCGTAGCGCTTATTGCCACAGCGAGACGATCACCATGTAGATGGCCACCATATGGCAGGCATATCCGGCCACCGTTCCGCAGTGGAAAATCTCATGGAATCCGAAGACGCGAGGCCAAGGGTCGGGCTTGCGCAAGGCGTAGACGATGGCGCCGAGGATGTAGCAGGCACCGCCGGCGCACAGCAGCACCACCACGGCTGGCCCCGCATACGGCGAATTCCAGAACATCACCATATAAGCCAGGCCGTAGATGCCGAAGATGATGTACACCACCGTATACAGCCAGCGTGGTGCATTGATCCAGATCACATGAATCACGATGGCGATGGCCGTGCACGCCACATCGATATAATGATCACATTGCGCCAGAATGGTTCCAGCGCAAACGAAACCGGGGTATACGTGCCGGCAATGAGCAGGAAGATGTTGACATGATCGATACGCCGCAGCACATCGGTGACGCGCGGGCTCCAATCGCCAGATGGTAGCAGGCCGAATTGGTGAACAGAATCAGCGACGCTGTCATGAACACGGCACACGCCCACTTCAGACTCGCGCCATGTGCCAAGCATATAAGCACGATGCCTGCCGCCAATGACAGGGGAGCGGCAATCGCGTGAATCCAGCCGCGCATCAACGGCTTTGGCCGTCCGTGCACGTCGAGACGAATCTTGCGTTCCACTTCCGCAGGGGCAATGCCCTCGATTTTCAGCGCACGGTTCTCCGCTTTGGCGAGCTTGTGCCGGGCCTTCTCCTCGGCTTTGGCTCGAATGGCCTCGGCCTTGAACTGGGCCTTGGCCCGTACGGCATCAGCCTTGGCCTGCAACGCCTGTTCGCGCGCCTCGATAGCCGCCTGACGCTTGGATGCGATGGTGGCATCCTCTGCAATCGTCGCGCTGTTATGAGCGTCGTGATGCATCGTCTTTTCCGAGTCGCCGGTTGTTGATGCCATGGTGATGCCCCCGTTTCACGAGTTGACGATACGCTTCTTACGCTGCCGTAACCTACGTTAGCGTAACTTTTATGCTTGTCAATACCGACTCGCACGAACACTATCACCCAATGGCGGCGATACTATGGAATCCGAAGATGAGAACGTCGCAGCAATAAAGGGCTCGGCGATGGTGTATTGCACGGAGTGTGGGTTTGCCAACGAGCAAGGAAATGCCTTCTGTTCGCAGTGCGGAAGCCCATTGGAGCAGCCCGAGGCCAATCCGGCGGCCCCTGCTTCTCCTGAACCTCCCGCCGGGCGTCCTGGCGTCGATCACACCAAAGCGGTGGTGATTGTGCTCATCGCGCTGATTTGTGTCGTGGCGTTAGTCATCGGCTTGTTCATCACCCATAGCATGGGATTGTGGGGAGCTCAGCCGCAGACGCAAACATCGGCACAGTCGACCGGGGCCGATGCGTTGGATTCCGCCGATGATGGCACGACGGATTCTTCTGACGCCAAGTCCAAGGCCAAGAAGAACACGTCTGATAGCGCCAAAGACAAGAACAGCGACGATTCGTCCAAGAAAAGCTCGACGGAGAAGTCGAAGCCTTCCACTCCGGTGATCACATCCAGCCAGTTGTCTGACATCGCGGATTCATACTCGTCCTCCGATGTGGCCGTCTCCGCCATGGTCATCGATGGAACATCCGCCGACTCCTCAGAGGACGCCACCATCGCGACCACGTCGCAGTCCGGCAAGCAATTCGTGGCTGCCGATTTCTATCTGCCGGTCTATCTTGCGGCCCAGGACAATGGCGATGACAACGCCAAAGCGCAGGCAAACGCGATGATGGGTTCCATGGACACAGCAATGCCGGCAATATGGTGGCGGCTTCGGATATCAAACTGTACGTGATGCTTGCCGTGTACGATAAGCAACATGCCGGCACCTTGGCCACGGGCGGGAAGCCGTGCAACGCGATTGGCGCGGTATTGAAGATGCGATGTCGTCATAGTCGTCGTACTTGCGTGTGGCTTGCCGCGACGGCGGCGGTGCGTCTGCGTATGATAGGGATATGGCTGATTTTTCACATATCCTTGCAACGCGCCCCGACTTCGACGACGAGGACCGCGAGTGGCTGCATCATCTTGTCGCCGATTGGCAGGTGATCGCCGATTTGAGCTTTGCCGATCTGCTGCTGCTGGTACAGGATGGCGATGGCAAATACGTGGTGGCCGAGCAATGCCGTCCATCCACCGTTATGACGCTGCGGGCGGAAGACGTGGTGGGAAACGTCATGCCGGACGACATGGTCGGCGAATTGGACGCCGCCATGCTCTCCAGCGTGGTGTTCCGCTCCACGGTATTGAGAACCGTGGGCAAGGCGACCGTCTGCAACGTGTACGCGCCGGTTCGGCACAATGGCAAGACCTTGGGCTTGGTCGTGCGTGAGACCAATATGGCCACACGAGAATCCAACGGCCGATATGAGTCGGAAAGCATCAACGCCGGCAAGCATCTGTACGAGATGATTCCGCGAGGCCAATTCCCCTACAAGGATTCGGTGATGAGCCAACGCCATATCGCTCGCGTGGCGGACGGCTTCATCATCCTGACCATGGACGGCGTGGTTCGATACGCAGCCCCGAACGCCATCAGCTGCTTTAGGCGTCTCGGTCTGCTGACACCATGCCTGGCCATTACCTCAGCGAACTCGGCACACAGCTATTGAAGGAGAACGACCCTGTTCCGGAAACCCTGCCGTTGGTGTTGACAGGCAAAGCCGCGGTCGACTCCGAACTCAACGCCAACCGTTCCGCCGTCTCGATGCGCTCGTTGCCCTTGTATGACAACAACGGCCGTATCGGAGCGATTCTGCTATGCCGTGACGTCACCGAGCTGCGCCGTCGTGAGCAGGAGCTGCAGACCAAGGACGCTACGATTTCCGAGATTCACCATCGTGTCAAGAACAACCTGCAGGCCGTCTCCGCATTGCTGAGGCTTCAGGCTCGTAAGACCAAGTCGGATGAGGTCAAGAAGGAATTGCAGGAGGCGCAACGCCGCGTGCAGACCATTGCCATGGTGCATGAGGGATTGAGCCAGACCGCCGACGAGGTCGTCGACTTCGACAAGGTGATCGCCAACCTGCTGCGCATGGCCGTGGACCTAGCCACGATGAAAGACCAGCACATCGATATCAACTACATGGGCAAGTTCGGCATGATGCCCGCTCAGGATGCCACGCCGCTGTCCCTCGTGCTGACCGAGCTCATCACCAATTCGGTGGAGCATGGGTTCGAAGGCCGCAAGGATGGCCATATCACGATTTCCGTGGGCCGCTCCGGCCCGAACCTCAATGTGGTGGTCGAGGATGACGGTTCCGGTCTCGGCTCCGAAGAACAGGGTGGATTGGCTCGTTCTTCCGGTTCCGGTTTGGGCACGCAGATCATCAACACCTTTGTGACCAATGATTTCGGTGGTTCCGTGCATTGGGAGCCGCGCCGCGAAGGCGGCACCCGCGTGGTGCTTGATATGAAGCTCAGGCTGCTCAGGACGAGTGATGCGAAGCCCGAAATGAGGAAACCCTCCAAGCGGGAGGGTTTCCTAGTATGACGAAGCGATAATCAAAACATCAGATTTGCATCTGCATGGCCTGAGAACGGCGGGCGCGCATGGCGCGGCGCTTCAGCGCACGACGCTCATCTTCGCTCAAGCCGCCCCACACGCCGTAATCCTGATTGGTGTCCAGTGCGCACTTCAGGCATGCGTCAATCACTTTGCAGGTGCGGCACACGGCCTTGGCCTCCTCAATCTGCTGATAGGCTGCACCGGTGTTGCCCACCGGGAAGAAGAGTTCCGGATCCTTGTCACGACATGCGGCCTTGGCTCGCCAATCAAAAGCGCTGCTCATTGCTTGCCTCCCTTAAAAGCCCCGTGGCTGGTGTTGTTCCTTAAGTCCAGTACCAAGGTAACCACGAACCGTGGTGATTTTCAAGAGGTTTTGCCGAGAAAAAACCGAAGTTTTCACGAAGCGCACTGCACCAGACATGCCGATGTGCCCTCGATGAGCACGGCCCGGCCCGCGTTGTCGGCATCGATATGACTCATCATATCCAATAGGCGAGCGGGGACTCCGGCCATAAGATCGGACGTTCTCTCCCCGCACGGGAACACGATTCTGGTATTGCAATGCTCCGGTATACGTATCGGGCGAATCGTGCTGACGGCGAATACCACGCTGACGGACTCATCGGCCAACGCATGTGTGAAAGACAGCGCCTGCTCGTCGGTGCGGAATGGGTCGAACAACTCATCGGCGTCGTCGACGAACCACACGATATGCGGAGGCGGTGGTGCATCCGAGCTGGCATACGGCGTGCAGCGGCCGCCATGAAGCCATTGCGAGCTCCATACCCGACGATGCGGGGAACTGACACGTACCGCCAAGCCATCAGCCATGCTGGCGTGTCGAGCCAATGTTTTCAGCAACGTGGTTTTGCCGCGCCCCTGCGGGCCGATGACACCGATATTGCCACCGGTGAGGGATACCGTCGCCTCTCGCAGGTTGATGCCATCGTCGGCAAGTCCAAATCGAATGCGTTGCGGTGCGTGGTCGGCCACAGTCCGGTCTTTTACGTGCCGGGGGAGTGGCGCGGTAAACAGGGACGGTTGCGGCGGGCTTCCGACGAACCGCGATGCGAACGCGATCTGGCGGCACACCGCATCGATATCGCGTGCCGTTGCACAGCGGAATGCCGTCACCTGTTCGGAATCGTTGCAGAACGCCGCACCGGGCATTGCCGGACTGAGGTCGGCGGCACGACCATCGCCAAGCAGCTCGCATGATTGCAGACGGTCCCGAACCCGTAAACAAATGCTGACGGACATATTCGCCTTCATATCGGCACTGACCTGACCCATGGGATTCTGCGTACAGGCGATCAGATACATGCCCAGTGACCTGCCGAGCGAGCAATACGCACCAGACGATTCACATAATCCGGGAGCTGGTCCTTCAGGGCATGGAATTCGTCAATGACCACGATCAGGCGCGGTGGTGGATTGACCATATCGCGGATATCGGAAGCATGGACAGCGGCGGACAGCTGTTCACGGCGTGTCAGTTCGGCTTCCAGCGCACGCAACGCGCGTACGGCATGCGCCAGATCCAGATCGCATACGCTGCCCACGGTATGCGGCAACCGTTCGAGTTTGCGGAACGCGGAACCGCCTTTGAAATCCAAGAACACGAAATTCAGATGCTCAGGCCCGTTCATCGAGCGAGCGCCAGACACCAGCTTTGCAGCAACACGGATTTTCCGGAACCAGTGGTGCCGGCCACCAGAGCATGCGGCCCCTGACGGTTCAGATCGAGCATCAGCGGCTCGCTTCCGGTCATGCCGATCGGCACCGCAAGGTCAAGGGGTTCAAGCCAGCGGCCCACAATGGCGCGCCATGGCAGGCGTGCGAAGTGCAGCAGCGATTCTATCGGCTGCGACGGCGCATGACGGAGGTCTGCGGCGCGGTCATCGGCGTCGCCCGTGATACCGACATCGATCGTTGCCTGTTGCGGATCGGGAGCCTTCTCCGGGCCTGGAGGCGAGGGGAGCGTCAGCAGCAGGGACACGAGACAGGCGAATATGCCCGGTGCGATCATGGCGGCGAACAGCCATTGCCCGTGCAACAGCAGTATGACCATCATCAATGCCTGCGCGATCATCGGGCATGCCGCGGCAAACATGGTCAGGCGGGCGCGCAATGGCGGCGCGCCCAAACGGTGCTTCGCCCGGGATACGGCGGATGCCGTATGGACGGAATGTCGCTTCGAATCGTTCTGCTGTGATGTCATGCTTCCAGCGTGGGGGAACGCATGCCGAAAGCGCAAGCCGAATCAAGGTATGTGGTTCTAGCTTGCCGAGTTATCCACATGACATTTTGCCCGTGCATGATTGGCGGTGTAGGCAACGGTGACGATCATGCGCCGATGATGAAGCCGATGGGCTCCGGGAAAGCGTCGGTCAGCCTTCCGCCAGATTGCCCACGGTGCCGGCCTTATACGTGCCGTCGGCAAGTTGATTGAACAGTTCGGTGTTCTTGGCGTCGTCAAGCAGCACCGAGGAACCAACGCCATCAACGTAATAATCGGGGTCGGACCAGTACACGCTGCCGGAGATGCCATTCGAGCCGGTGGCGCTTTTGAACGCCAACGCCATGGTGAGCAACGTGTAAGGGTTGGTCTTCTCGTCCACGGTGAGTGCGCTCATCGCGGCATTGGACACTGCCACGATTTTGGACGGATTGGTCAGGGTCTCACTGCTGGAAGCCTTCTTGACGATGGCCGAGATGACCTGTCGCTGGCGTTCGTTGCGTCCGAAGTCTCCTCGCGCGTCGGCATATCGCATACGAGAGAAGGACAATGCGGTGGAACCATCCGCCGTATGGCATCCCGCCTTCCAGTTCAGTCCGGAATAGGAATCCTGAACATCCTCGTCATAGCACAGTTCGATACCGCCCAAGGCGTTCACCACGTTCTGCAGACCGCCGAACTTGATCTGTGCCACATGATCGATTTTCTGGCCGGTGATCTGCTCGACGTTGCTTACCAAAGCCTTCTTGCCCGCAATCAGCGCCACCGCATTGATTTTCATGTACTGGTTATCGACGTTCATGAGCGAATCGCGGGGAATGGAAACCAACGAACTCGGCCCGCTTTTGGGCTTGATCAGCACCAGAATCGTATCGGTCCTGAAGCCAGAGATATTGTCTACGCCGCCGTAATCGGTGGAACCGTCACGCTCATCGGAGCCAAGAATCAGCCAAGTCGAGGCCGGCGTGTTGGGGGTGTCGGTCAGCCAGTCGCTCCGATTCAGTTTGCTGTCCACCCATTGCCAGGCACCGAAAACGGAAAGAATCAACGTCGCCACCAGTACCGCGATTGCGCATAGGGTGATGCGTAAGCTCGCGGACGGCGTGCCGTTACCGTTTTCGCCGTTGCCGCCGCCGGCCGGCCAAGATGGCTGAACTTCGTGGACACGTTTGCTGCTGGCGATGAGGGCCGGGAAACCGGCATATCCGACGGATTGCGCACGGCGTTGCGGGATGAGCCGGAAGACATCCGCGCTCGCGACGGCGGAATGCTGCGCGGTGCGGCGGCATCCGGAGCCGTGCTGCGAGTGGCGCGTCCGGTTTTCGGAGAAAAACTGGGCGGAGTCCGCCTGCCGTTGTCCGCGACGTTGGCGCTTGCCGTGGCGTTGGCGTTCAGTTGAGGCTCTTCGATGTCATTTCCCGTGACGGACGGACGGGCCGATGGAGCTTGACCTGACTGGCGCGAGGTTCGGGCGGGGGCGAAGGAGCGTGGCACCTGCCGGAAGGCCGGGTGCGTCGATTTCCCGCAGGAATGAAGCTTGGCGGTTGATATGCGGATCCGCCCCACCTGATTCCTGCGTCATAACCCCTCCTGAAACTGTCGATTGTCTGAATGACACTTTGACACAGCATCCGCCGGGTGTTCCTGCGCTATGGTGTTCCTGCGCAGGAACGGCACAATATCATGTGCAACGGCGTCAGGGCATCGCGTTCACGCCATAGCACACAGTTCCATAAAAATGATGTAATGACACGAGAAAGAATTTGACAAAACCGAAATTGCATGTGTGTAATTTAGTCCGTATGAAAAGCTCAATAGGCAAGGAGAATCGCATGTGGGGTGTGGTCGACGATTCAGCCGAAGAGCCATGGCACGAATTGTGGGGACTATTCCGACCTGATGGCGATGTATCTTGGCAGCACAAGGCGTTGTGCGCGCAAACCGATCCGGAGGCGTTCTTCCGGAAAAGGGGGCTCGACCGTGATGCCAAACGTGTGTGCGCAAAATGCGAAGTGCGTGAGCAATGCCTGAAATGGGCCATCGACCATGATGAGCGATTCGGTATTTGGGGTGGCATGAGCGAGCGCGAACGCCGTCGATATAAGCGAGAGCACCGGGAGCGGGCGTAGCTCCACACACCCCCTTCAAGTCTGGTGCGTACACTGGGAGTTTATGAGTCCGACAGGTAATAGCGATATTCATGAGGCGTTGGCCGACGCCATGTCTTCTCGACCATATACGCATAGGCAGGATGTGGATACCGGCATTACGGCTGTGATCACCGTTGAGGAGGATATGCGTTTCCTCCGGTCTACATTGCGTTCGGTATTGACGCAGAATGTTCTTCCGGGGGTCGTCATCATCGCCGACGCGACCGGGCGCACCAGTTCGAGGATAACCACCTCGTTCGAGGTCATCCCCTCGCCATCGGGGCCGGTGATGGAGGTGCCGCAGTCCAAGCATGTGACCATTCACATCGTCTCGGCCAAGGCGCACGCTCCTTCGGCGATGCGGTCAGCCGGGCATTGGATCGTGCCGATCTGGATGACGCTCCCCGCGCATTGTGGCTGCTCCATGATGATTCCCGCCCTTCGGATGACTCATGCCTTGGACGATTGCTTGAGGCGTGGCGCAATACGCCGGGCGCCAGTGTGCTCGGGTGCAAACAGTGCGATTGGGAAGGCTCCCATCTGCATGATGTCGGTATGTATGCGGGTCACCACGCCGTGCATTCCCTGGTGGTCGATGGAGAACCCGATCAGGAGCAGTATGACGGGCGGCAGGATGTGTTTGCGGTGTCGCTGGCAGGCGCGCTGGTGTCCATGTCGCAATTCACGCGACTGCGGGGCATCAATGCCTGGCTGACCACCTACAGCGAATCGGTTGATTTCTGCCGCCGTGTCTGCCTGAGCGGCGGACGCGTGGTGGTTGTCCCGCAAGCGGAGATATCACATCGTCGCGCACGGTATGAGGCATTCGTACGCGAGGCGGGGAACCGCTTAAGGACGATCACACGGTCAATCATGCGATGACGGTGCATCGCTCCCAACAGCGGTATCTGTACACGGACCTGGCCATGTCGTCCTGGTTTATCGTCTGGCTGTGGAGGCTGCTCCGCAGTTTTGGCATGGCCATATCCATGATGTTCGGCAAGAAGCCGTATGAAGCATGGGTGCAATTGTGCCTGCATGGCTGGCCTTGGCCGATATCGCGGGAAACATGAAATCACGCAGTCTGGTGGCCAGACAATCGAAGGTCGCCGCATCGTCCTGCATGTCTTGTTCGCAGACAGTCAGCAGATCAAGCAGTTCCATGATCGTCGGGATGCATTCCAATCCCAGCAGGGCAGAGTGCTGCTCAGTCCGCTGGAACGTGCCCATCTGCGGACACGCACCATATATCGCTGGAGTGCGGCCGTGGTGATGGCGCTGGTGTGCTTTGCGGCCATCGCGGTGATGTATTGGCCGGTGTTCCGTTCGATATTCTCCGGCGGATCGTTGTATTCCGATGTGTTGCTTCCCACCGGTGCCAGCTTCACGCAACTGGTGCAGTCCGCCACCACGCCGTGGGTGTTTGGCAGCGGCACCGGCATTCCTGCGCCGCCCACGCCGTGGCTGCTGGTGCTGATGCTGGCCTCGTTGGTCACGCTCGGCCATGTGACCGCCGCTTTGGCGATGATACTGTTTGTGGCCGCGCCGCTGAGCGCATTGTCGTTCTGGGCGCTGGCGGGCGTATTCACCCGCTCGGACGTGGTTCGTGTGCTGGGAGGACTGCTGTGGGCATCCACCGGCATTATGTTCGGCTGGTATGCGCAGGCCAATATGCCGATGCTTACCGTAATGGTGTTCCTGCCGGCCGCGTTCGCATTCGTGTTCCGTGCCGTGGGCATGTACCATACCGAAGACCCGCTCAAGCCGCGCACATCCGTTCAGGCCGCGGCCATCGCCGCACTGTGCTTCATCCTGTGGTGGCCGCTGAACCGCAGCTGCTGTTCGCGCTGATCGTCGTGTTCCTGATGTTCCTGCTATTCGTGCGTCGCAAGCGCGCCATGCTGTTGCTAATTCCGGTTCCTGCCGCCTTTGCGGTGCTCCTACGCTCGTCAATGCGGTGCGTTACGCCGATTTGGGCATGTGGCGTCAACTGTTCGGCGACATCACGGTGCCAACGTCATCCGCCAACGGGTCGCCGGCGTCGCTGAGTCTGCTTGAGGCCGCACAGCGTGCGCTGGGATGGCGAATGGGGTCGACTGATTATGCCGATTTGGCGGTCACTGTGCTGTTTGGCGTCATCACGCTGCTTGCTCTTGCTTCGCTGGTGCTGCCGTTCGCGTTGCGGACCTCGCGACTGATGTGGGTGGTAATCGTCTGCGGAGGCGCGCTCGCCCTGGTCTCCAGCCGTGTGGCCATAACCGTGGATGCCGATGGTGTCGTGGCCGGTTCCGCGCAGCCGGGCATCGCGATGATGATATTGGGCTTCCTCGCTGCGTGTGTCTCGTCGCTGGTGGGGCGGTGAAGCGATTCCAACCGTTGCATGCGTCTGGCAGTGATCCCGCATCGAAAAAGGACCGTCTGCATGTGCTCATCGTGTCTGGCCGTGTGGTGCTTGCTCTGATACTGGTGTGCTGCATTGGCATCCAATGCATGTATGGCATCGAACGTCATAAGGATGCGGGACTGGGCGTGTCTGAAAACGGCCTGCCCATGGTCACCACCGATTATCTGGAGGCCGGTGCCGATCATCGTGTGCTTGCCGTGAGCGCGGAGACCCGCAACATCGTCAACTATGCGGTGATGCGCACCTCGCGCGGCGATTTGATCGACAGCTCTCCGGTCCAGCGGGCGCGCCTGCTGTCCGGCAAGCATGATGCGGTTGACGAACAACTGGCCCAGGCCTGTGCCTCGCTGCTGTCCAATCCCGACGAAGAGGCCATCGCGGCCATCAGCGCGCTTGGATTCGGCGGCATCTACGTGGTTCCCGAGACCGGCGATTCCTTGAACGACATGCCGTATGAACAGTTGAGCGCGAATATCGCCGCATCGAACGGCACCCAGTCCCTGGTCTCCACGGATAGCGGCAGCTACTATCGTCTGACGCTGCGTAGCAGCGCCTCACAGCAGGTGGATACCTCATGGCAGCAACGTGCACAGCATAGTGTCTGGAGGCACGCCTGGCTGATATGCCTAGGTGTGATCACGGCGTTGTACTGCTTGGTCGCCATGCCTCGCAGACGACCGTCCTACGGATTGGAGGAGCAGGCATGAGCAACAAAACTTCTGGTTTCAAACGTGCGATCGGCATCGTGCTCGGTGTGATCACCATGCTGGTGTTGATTGCGCTGTTCGTCGTTCTCGTCATGGCCCCCATCCCCAATATCTGTGGATAAGGTGGCCGCTTCCGATAATGCCATCGACCAGACCGTTAGTCCGACCCAGTCCGAAACCTACTGCCCGGCACCTATAGGATTGGCCGATACCGGCACGTACGGCGACAGCGCCTTCCAGGCCACTGTCGGCAATCTGAGCACACAAGCGCGCTACGCGGCGTTCGGCTCCGTCTACAGCGCCACTGTCTCGGCGATCGGGCAAAAGTCCAGTTCAGATGACGTAACTTTGAAAGACGCCGATTCGACCGACGATTCCTCGGTGAAAACCGGTGCTCAGAAGATCAATCAGGGAGCTCGTCTGATCAATACCCGTATGCTGCAGGCCGCAGCTGGCACCGGCACCGTCGGCACCATCGCATCATGGGCCGATGATGGCGATGTGAGAGGCATATCGGCGGCATCCTGCGTATCGACCTCGCTCAGCCAGTCGTTCCTGCTCTCCGACAGCACGACCGGTACCACACAGCAGCTCATCGTCTCGAATCTCTCCACCAAGCCGACCACCGTCGACATTGCCGTCTGGGGTTCCGAGACAGCCGGGAAAATGGCATTGTCCACCCAATCCACGCTGTCTGTGCCAGCCGAGGGGGAGTCCTCGATGGAACTGTCCGCCGCGGTCGATGGGCAGCATGGTCTGTTCGTGACCGTTTCCAGCAAGGAGACTCCTATCGCGTCCGTGGTGCGCACGGTGACCATGGATGGTCTGACACCGAAGGGTTCTGATTTCGCGCTGCCGCTGCCGACCGCATCCAATGCATCGGTGGCGCCGTCCATCACTGCCGGCGATGCGGTCACCGCTTATCTGTTCGCCAAGCAGACACCAGCACCGGGCTGTCATGGATTACCGCCAAAGGCTTGGTTCCCGCCAAAGATGCCACCGTCACTGCTGATAAAGTGACGGCGATCGACTTGGGAGAAGCTCCTGATGGGGCGTTGGGCGTGATGTCCACCGCAGAGGACGCCGTGTCGTTCTCCGTCAAGGCCACACGCTCCGGTGACTCCGGCCAAGCCGATTTCGCATTGGTCAATGCCGGCGAGCATCCGAATTCTCGGGGTTGGCCCTTCCCGACGGAGTAAAGGCCTCCATCACGCTGGCCAATACGTCCAATGCGCGCAGGACGGTCACCTTGCGCGCCTACGATGATGCCGGTGCTTCGGTAACCTCCAAGGAAATCACACTGGATGCGAACGCAGCACAAACGATTGAAGCCGGCAATCTTTCCGGCGATCATGGCACCGCGGTCGTGCTGATGTTGGAGGACTCATCCAAGAAAGTGAGCTGGGGAGCGCGGTTCAGTCACGATTCGTTGCAAGACAAGGACATCGCCGGATTGTCCGTCATCGACGCTTCAACGCTGATGCCCGCCACGGTTCATGTCTGGGCTCGGAACGATTCCTCCATCGTCAAGTAGAAGGGTATGCTCGCCGAAGCGTCAGTTTGATGATGTTTCGGCGGCGATATAGCTGCGGGCCGTGCCACTACCTTATTACAAGTGACACGGCCCGCAGTGTTGTCACAGGCCCCAGTCGGGGTCGATTTCCTCGGGCCTGCGCCCATACAATTCCGCTATGCGGGCCACCAGCTCATCCCTGACGGCCAATTGCAGTTCGAGCTTGGTAGGTGCCTCGGTCTGCAACGGCATGCGGTAGAGCACGACTCGTGCGGGAATGCCGTGGCTGGCGGGGAAGCACTGGGACGTCATATTCGGCTCGGTCTGCCAAGCGTCGGATCCGAAGGCGGCACATCCTCCACCGCGAACTGGAGCGGACGTATCAGTTCCGGCCACGCTTGGCCGAGCCTGCGAACCTGGGCCGCCACCATATCGTCGAACATGCCGGTGCGAGTGCGGTAACGGGGCAGACGGGTGCCGAACATCGGGGTTCGTGTGCCGCGACCGTGGCGGTTGCGGTAGATTCGTGCGTTCCAAGGTGGCTGAAGCATGGTTCCCACCATAGGGCATGGCGGAGGCAACATGCGTTAGGATTGGTTCATTGGCTGTGAACATTCGTCAACGAGGGAGGCACGACAAATGGTGGTACGTTCGTGGTCCGAACTTGATTTCGATAATGTCTGCTCCAACGCCAAGGTGTTCGGTTTCGATTTGGACAACACACTGGCCAGCTCAAAACAGCCGATGAAGCCCGCGATGATCGAACGGTTCTGTGCGTTGCTCGACCATACGGTGGTGGCCCTGATCTCAGGGGGCGGCATGGCGGTGGTCACCTCGCAGGTGCTGGATGTACTCACCCCGAATGCCAGGCGCGGCAATCTGCATGTCATGCCTACCTCCGGCTCCCGGTATTACCGGTGGGATGGCACGCAATGGCCTTGGTGTATGCGCATGATCTGTCCGAAGCACCGTGGCCGCTGTCTCGGAAAGTCTTGAGCGACATGCCCGGGAACTGGGATTGTGGGAACAGCAGGTATGGGGGCCTCGAATCGAGAACAGGGGCAGCCAGATCACCTTCTCCGCTCTTGGGCAGTTCGCGCCCGTAGCGGCCAAGCAGGCATGGGATCGCGATAACACGAAGAAACAGGCGCTGGTCGAAGCGGTCAAGGCCGATCTGCCGCATATGCGGGTCAGGGCCGGCGGATACACCAGTGTGGATGTCAGCGAATGCGGCATCGATAAGCTATGCCGTGCGCAAGCTGACGCAGACACTTGGCATACGGGCCGATGAAATGATGTTCGTGGGTGATCGCATGACGCCTACGGGTAATGACTATCCCGCGGTTGAGGCCGGTGCGATCGGTGTTCGTGTTGAGAATCCGCAAGATACGGTACAACTGCTGGATGCACTGCTTGCGCGATTCGATACTCCAGCTCGATAGTGACGCGTTATGGACGGGCCGAGCGTATACAAGTGGTGGCATGCGATGTGGGCACAGGTCTGCAATCTGCTGTTTCCACGCGGCTGCGCTGGGTGTGACGCGCCGGATGAGGTATTGTGTGCGGCATGCTGGCCCTGTTCGCGCAATGCCGGGAACGGGATGCAGACAGTGGTGGCGGAGCCGTATATGGTCCGCATCGATTTATCAGGGAGCGGTACGTCGTGCCATTCTCGACTGGAAGGACCACGACGATACCGAGCTTGACGGCCCGTTCGGCCGCATCATGGTGTCGCTGCTGAACAAGACGCCAATACCATCATCATGCTTGGGTCATCGCGTATTGGTGGTTCCGGTGCCATCATCGCGGGCGTCAATGCGCCGAAGAGGACGTGCCCATACGGCACCGTTGGCCAAATCGGTGGCAGGGGCATTGCGTGGGTACGGCGTCGATGCGCGACCATGCAATGCCCTGAGCTCCTCCACCAAGCACGCTCCGTGCAGCAGGTCTCTTCGGCACAGCGTGCCCGTCGTATCACCGGTCATGTCAGGGTGAAGCGTGATCTCATCGGCAATGGCGACGCGGTGCTTCTCGTTGATGATATCGTCACCACAGGTGCACTGTGCGGCAATGCGTTCAGGCGTTTCAGCAGGCCGGCACCAAGGTGGTGGGCGTGCTGGTATTGGCGGATGCCGTGGTGCGACGGTCCGATGACGATATCAACGGGTGAATGACATCGGTGACGATGCCCCAGATAGCAGGCGAAGCGCCGTTGCTCGGCATGTAATCGGGGTATCGCGGATTCTCGGCGTGCAATATGGTGATGCCGGCCCGTGAAACCAGCCGCTTGATGGCGATTTCGTCGTCCATGACAGCCGCAACCACATCTCCGGGGACTGGTGCCAACGAACGATCGACAATCAGCAGATCGCCGTTGTGAATACCCGCATTGATCATGGAATCGCCGGCCATCTGCATAACAAACAGCGTGGCCTCGTGCGCCATGGCCTGTGACTCGGATTGCTGTGTCATGCTGCGCCTCCCACCCTGTATTCGAACATCTGTTCGAATACAGTATACGGTAGGACGTCGGACAATATCAGCGTTCGGCGATGTGATATTTAGGCAGGATGATTTCGAAATCGGCACCTCGCGTGTCGTCGACCACTTTGACGGTGCCACCGTGCAATTGGGCCGCCCAGCGCGCGATGGACAGGCCAAGACCGGTGCCGCCCGACTCGGTGCCGGGACCCGTCTTGCCTTTGACAAAGCGCCGGAAGATGTCCAAACGGTCGGAAGGCGCAATCTGGGAGCCGAAATTCACCACATTGGTCACGATGGTGCCTTGGTTTTCGTCCTCGTGGGCGTCGACCAGCACGGTGGTGCCGTCGGCCGAATGTTTCAGCGCGTTGGCGATGATGTTGGTGAATAGCTGGCGCAGGCGGTCCTGATCGCCTTCCATCGTGATGTCGGCCGGCACGGTGACGCGGATGTCGTGGGCGTGGCCACCATCGGCGATTTCCAACGGCTCGATGGTCTCGTCAAGAAAGTCGGCGAAGTTGAACTTTTCGATATTCAGACTCGCCGCACCGGCCTCCATACGGCTCAGGTCCAGTAGGAAGGCGATGAGATCGGAGAGACGCTGCGTTTGGGTGAGGATGCTCTCCAGATTGGTGGGAGTGGGCTCGGTGACGCCGTCGGCCATGTTCTCGACCATCGCCTGCAAAGCGGAAACGGGCGTGCGCAGCTCATGGCTCACATTGGCGATCATGTCGCGGCGCATTTTATCGGCATGCTCGAGTTCGCCGGCCATCTCGTTGAACGAGCGAGCCAGCTTGCCGACTCGTCATGACGATCCTGATCGATATCCACGCGGACCGTGTAATCGCCATCCGCCATGCTTCGGCCACATCGCGCATCTGGCGTAGGGGAGCGGTGATGCCGCGAGAGAAGAAATAGGTGATGCCCAAGGCCACCACCAAAGTCAGCGGCATGGCGATCCAACCGGACCAGCCGAATTTCAGGAGGAACCAGCACATGGCAAACGCGATGGCAGTGGCGATAACGATCAGTGCGCTGAGTTCCAGCTTCAGAGATGAGAACAAATCAACCGGCTTGACGCGAGGTTTCATCGCATCAAGCGGGATTGCTGTTGTTTTTTGGATGCCATCACGCGGTCGGCGGCTCGAAAGCGTAGCCCACGCCATGCACGGTGCGGATGGTATCGGCACCGAGCTTATGGCGCAGCGCCTTGACGTGGCTGTCGACGGTGCGGGTGCCGGATGCGTCGACCCAGTCCCAGACCTCTTCGAGCAGCTTTTCGCGGGTGAGCACCGACTTCGGGCGGCGGGCCAGCGTGGCCAGCAGATCGAACTCGGTGGGGGTCAGATGCACCTGTTCGCCGTTCACGGTGACGATGCGCTGGGCCGGGTCGATGACCATCGAACCGAAGTCGAGCAGCTTCTCGTTCTCCGAGTTCTTGGCGATGACCTTCGCACGCTCCACGCGGCGCAGCAGCGCCTTGCAGCGGGCGATAAGCTCGCGCATGGAGAACGGCTTGGTCATGTAATCATCGGCACCCGCTCCCAGACCGATGACCTTGTCGGCCTCGTCATCACGTGCGGTGAGGATCAGCACCGGCACCGGACGTTCGGCGACGATGCGTTTGGTGGCCTCTAGACCATCCATAACCGGCAGCATGATGTCCATGATCACCAGATCGGGGCGTAGCTGGGACGCGGCCTGGACGGCGGAAGCGCCGTCCCCGGCCACGCGAGCGGTCCATCCTTCAGCGGTGATGCGCTGGGCGATGGCCGTGGCGAGCGTGGGCTCGTCCTCGACCACCAGCACCGTGCGCGGTGTCGTATTCTGACGCGCTGTGGTATTGAGCATAAATAAACCGGTTACCTTTCAGCCTGTTGACCAGTTCAGTCTTCCGGCTTCAAGAATACAACTCCCAGAGCCGGAACGGTGATCTTCGCCGAGAACGGACGTGAATGATATTCGCCCTCGACCGCTTCGAAGGTGCCGTTGTGGATGTCGGAGCCGCCGTACTTGGCGTCATCGGTGGTGAACACTTCGGTCCACTTGCCGCCGGTGGGCAGCGCCACCTGGTAATCGGACCAGGCCTCACCGGAGAAGTTGACCACCACAGCCAAGGTCTCGCCCTTGGTACCGATGCGCAGGAAGCTCAGCGTGTTGTGGTCGGCATCGTCGCTGGTCAGCCACTGGAAGCCGGCCGGGTCGAAGTCCTGGCTCCATAGTGCCGGATGCGCCTTGTAGAAGGCGTTAAGGTCGGCGACCATGGTCTGGACCTGACGGTGCTCCTGCCAGTTCAGGCAATCCCAATCGATGGAGGCGTCGTGATCCCACTCGCCCCACTGGGCCAGCTCGTTGCCCATGAAGGAGAGCTTCTTGCCTGGGTGAGCCCACTGATAGGCGAACATCGAACGCACGCCGGCCAGCTTCTGCCAGTCATCGCCCGGCATCTTGCCGTACAGGGAACCCTTGCCGTACACGACTTCGTCGTGGCTGATGGGCAATACGTAGTGTTCGGAGTAGGCGTACACCATGGAGAAGGTGATCTCGTTGTGGTGCCACTTGCGGTTGATGGGCTCCTCGTGCAGATACTCGAGGGTGTCGTGCATCCAGCCCATGTTCCACTTCATGCCGAAGCCGATGCCGCCGGCGGAAGTGGGGGCGGTGATGCCCGGCCATGCGGTGGACTCCTCGGCGATCACCATGACGCCGGGGTTGTTCTTGTACGCGGTGGCGGTGGCCTCCTTGAGGAAGTCGATGGCCTCCAGGTTCTCGCGTCCGCCGTAGATGTTCGGGCGCCAATGGCCGGGTTCGCGGCTGTAGTCGAGGTAGAGCATGGAGCTGACGGCATCCACGCGCAGTGCATCGACGTGCAGGTCCTCAAGCCAGAACAGGGCGTTGGCCACCAGGAAGTTGCGTACTTCGCGGCGTCCGAAGTTGAACACATAGGTGCCCCATTCAGGGTGTTCGCCGCGCAGCGGGTCCGGGTCCTCGTACAGCGGGGTGCCGTCGAAGCGGCCGAGCGCGAAGGCATCCTTCGGGAAGTGGGCGGGCACCCAGTCCATGATCACGCCGATGCCGGCCTGATGGAACTGGTCGACCAGGTAACGGAAGTCGTCGGGGGAACCGAGACGGGAGTCGACCGCATAGTAGCCGGTGACCTGATAGCCCCAGGAGCCGGAGAACGGGTGCTGGGCCAGTGGCATGAACTCCACGTGGGTGAAGCCTTCCTGCTTGACGTAGTCCACGAGCTGCTTGGCCAGGTCGCGGTAGGTCAGTCCCTGCCTCCAGCTGCCGGCGTGCACCTCATAGATGGAGACCGGGCCATCATGCGGGTTGGTGGTGCGGCGGTGCTGCATCCAGGCGTCATCGTTCCACTTGTAGGTGGATTCGGTGACGATGGAGGCGGTGTTCGGCGGAACTTCGTGCTGACGCTCCATCGGGTCAGCCTTCATCTCCACGTGTAATTGGCGTTCAGGATCTGGAACTTGTAGGTCTCGCCCGCGCGATTCCGGGGATGAAGATCTCCCACACGCCGGAGGAGCCGAGCTCGCGCATGGCATGACGGCGGCCATCCCAAGCGTTGAAGTTACCGACTACGCGCACGGCATGGGCGTTCGGGGCCCACACGGAGAATGCGGTGCCTACCACCTGTTCGCCGGGCGTGCCGTCTGCGCCGCCCATCGGATCGTCATAGCGCAGCACATGCGCGCCAAGCGTCTCCCAGAGCTTCTCGTGACGGCCCTCGCCGAACAGATAGGTGTCCATGTCGCCGACTGTGGGCATATAGCGATATGGGTCGTCCTCAATGAGCACTGCGCCGCTTTCCCACTCGGTCCTGACACGGTAGTCGGGAATCGTGGGCTGCTTCTTAGTGCCGGAAGCCGGCACGGTAACCACGAACACGCCGTTGTATTCGTGGGTCATCGGGTATTCGCCATCCTGGGTGAGGATGGTCACGGACTTGGCAAGCGGACGCAGCACGCGGATTGTGGCGGTGTCGGCATGCTTGCCGATGCCGAGATGCCCGCCGAGAACTCCGTGGGGGTTGTAGAATTCAGCATTGCTCGTCGCATCGAGGTCGCCTTGGGCGACAGGCACGGTGACGGTATCTTCCTTGATCTTCGTTTCTTTAGCCATGTCCCAAAGTCTACGTGCGTTGAAGTCGAAAACGCTACATTGGCGCGTCGAAAATGGCGAATTCTTGCCCTTTTCGTTGTGTTTCCGTGGTTGTGAGCGCTCTCATAGGGGTGGTCCAGACCGCATGGCATAATTATTCGAGTTTTCGTGTGTAAGCCGTCAGTTCTCGGAGGGTACATGTCTTACAAAGTCGGCGATATGGTCGTCTATCCGCGTCATGGTGCAGCGAAGGTGGAGGCCATTACCGAGCGGACGGTCAAGGGAGTGACGCGCGAATATCTGCAGTTGTCCGTACTCTCTTCCGATGGTTTGGTCATCAACGTTCCCGTGGACAATGCCAAGAAGGTCGGTGTGCGTGACATCGTCTCCGCATCCGAAGTGGCCAAGGTGTTCGGCATCCTGCGGACCCCGATCATCGAGAAAGAGATGAACTGGTCTCGCCGTTACAAGCTGAACGTCGAAAAGATCGCCACCGGCGATGTCAACAAGATCGCCGAAGTGGTTCGCGATCTCGCCCAGCGCGATGTCGACGAGCACGGCCTGTCCGCGGGCGAGAAGCGCATGCTCACCAAGGCCCGTGCCATTCTGACTTCTGAGATCGCCTTGTCCGAGAAGATCGACGAGGCGGAAGCCCAGCGTCTGCTCGACGTGAATCTGGGTTACGAGCCCGCTCAGCCCGGTGACGACAAGCATCACACCGCCGAGCCCGAAGAGGCCGCGGCCGATACTTTGGCTCGTGTTGAAGCCGAGAAGAAGTCCAAGAAGAAGTGATTTGATTGTTTTGAGGCCCCGGTCGTGTCCTTATGCGATGCGCCGGGGCTTCGTGATTCATAATCGTTTGCTGCCGTTCGTCTGGGCAACGCCATCGAAGGGGACTGCATGGGGTCTGTAGGAGTGCTGATAGGGCAAGGTTTTGACGCTCACCGTTTTGCGCCTGCTGGCTCAGGCCGTGAACTGTGGATTGCCGGGCTCTACTGGCCGGTGCCTGATTCATGCAGCGAGGCCGATGCCGCCAAATACGAGGGGATCGAAGGCGATTCCGATGGCGATGTGGCCGCGCACGCTCTGATTGACGCGTTGCTTGCCGCCGCCCGATTGGGAGACATTGGTTCACTGTTCGGTGTCGGTGCGGACGCGCATGGTGCCGGAATGCATGGCATCGATATGTTGCAAGAAGTTGTGGCGCATCTGGCATCCAACGGGTATACGCCGGCATCGGCCTCGGTGGCGATCATCGGCAACCGCCCGAAAATCGGCACACGCCGTGCTGAAGCCGAAGCCGCCCTGTCTGCGGCGGTTGGTTGCCCGGTATCGGTTACCGCCACCACCACCGACCATATGGGATTCACTGGCCGCGGCGAAGGCATCGCCGCCATCGCCAATGCCTTGGTGGAGAAGATATAACAAAGCCCCCGCTATGAATTCGCCAGCGGGGGCAAGAAAAAATGGATGAGATTACTTCCGCATCGTCTCCACGGCTTTGGCGATAGCCCAGAACAGGGTGGAAAGCGTCACGATGATGAAGCTCGGGGGAGCGGGGAACATCGCCGACAGCACGAGTCCGGCCCAAATCGACACCAGGCACAGCACGCTGGCGATCACCATCGCCTTGAATGGGGAGCCGGCCAGAATATTGGCGGTGGCCGCAGGCGTGATCACCAGCGCGAAAATCAGCAAGGTGCCCACTGCCGGCACGGCAATGGTGATTACACCGGCCATAATCGCCATAAACGCCACGTTCATCAGCCCGATCGGCACACCCTTGGCCTGTGCCACCTGCTCATCCAGCGAGCTGAACAGCAGCGGGCGGTAGATGATGGCCAACAATGCCAGCAGCAATACGTCGAACACGGCGAAGCCGATGATCTGGCCGGTGGTGATGGTCAGGATCGAGCCGAAGAGGATCGACTGCATCTGCTGGGAGGCGGAACTCGACAATCGCGCGAAGAACAGACCCAAGCCGGTGGCGAAGGCCAGTACGGTGCCGGTTGCGATTTCACGCTCGGAAACGCGCTTGCCCAAAGCACCGATCACCAGTGCGCCGCCCAGTGCGAACACGCCCATGCCCAGTGATACGGGCAGGCCGAGCAACACCGCGCCGGTCGCGCCCGGCAGACCGATATGGGCCAGCGCATGGGCCGCGAAGGTGGAACGACGGGCGATGGTGAAGTATCCCATGACACCGGCGGCTAGGGCAATGCACAGGCCGGCGATGAAGGCGTTGGTCATGAATGGAGCGGACAGTGTATCCAGCCATTCGGGATCATACGAAAAGTTGATGGTGCTCATGTCTCTGTATTTTCTCCATGCCTGAGCTGCAGTCCGTTGATGGGCTGTGGGTCGGCTCGCTTGATGTTATCGATTCTCGGCGCTGATGGCGGCACTGCCATTGGTGGCATTGCCGTGCTCGTGATGGTGCAATTGCGCCACTTCGGCTGCCGTGTGCATATCCTGCGGCTGGTCCTGGAGCTCATCCGGCGTCGGGGTCACGAACATGTCTCCCTGCGGAGTGGTGACCACCTGCACCTGTGTGCCGTAGAGGTGGGTGAGTAGGTCGGAGTCGAGCACTTTGTGCATATCGGCGTAGTGCGGGTGACCGTCGAGCAAGTAGACGGCACCGGTCAGAATCGGCAAGAGCATATTGAGATCGTGCGCAACCACCTGGATGGTCATGTTCAGTTCGCGGTTCAGCTTGGCCAGCACGTGTACGGTGGCGCGCTGACTGGCCAGATCGAGGTTGGCCAACGGCTCGTCAAGCATCAGCAGTTGTGGGTCGCACACCAACGCCTGGGCGATGGCCACACGCTGGCGCAAACCGCCGGACAGTTCGGACAGACGGTACCGCGCCTTGTCGGCGATGCCGGTGAACTCCATCGCCTCGAGCGCTTTGGCTTTCTGGGCCTTGGTGATGGGGTGGATGCCGAATCGGGTGCCGGTCAGGCCCAGCAACACGGATTGTTCGGCGGTGAGATTGGAATCGACATTCGCCACATAGCTCTGCGGCACATATCCGATGCGTTTGTTCATCTCGCCTGCGGGCTTGCCCAGCACGGTCAGGCTGCCATGACAGAGCGGCAAAAGGCCCAGCTCGGCCTCATCATCGTGGTTTTGCCGGTGCCGTTGGTGCCGACGATGGCCGTGACCGAACCGGTGGGAATGGCGAAGGTGCCATGCTGCCAGATGATATGGTCGCCACGCTTGATGGCGGCATCGCTGAACACGATGCAATCGGAAGTTTCACTCATAACGCCCGATTGTGGCAAACGATGCTGACAATCGTTCTCAATATCGTGTACGGATGGTGATAACCAAAGAGAAGGGTTGTGCGGCCATCTCGACAATGGTCGCACAACCCTTCTCATGCAAGGCGTCTATTGGCATTGGCACGAATCCGATGCCGGTGTCCTTTGCTTCTAACTATTTGCCGGAGTCGGTCTGGTCGTTGCCGGAGGCATCGCCGGAATCGCCATTGGCGGCATCGGCCTTTGCCGAATCCTGAGATGAGTCACTGGATGCGGCCGCCTTGCACTGACGGATGTACTTGGGGTCCGTGCTGGAACCGGTGCTGGCCTTGGAGTCTTGCGCATTGGCATCATCCGTGGCGGAGCCTTCGGCGCTGGAATCATCGGAATTCGCGTTGCTGTCCGCGGTATCGCCGTCCGTGGCGTCTTCGCAGCCATAGCTTGGATCCACCGCGTCGATGATGGTGTTGATGAGCTGGTTGATCCAGGCGTTCAGCGTGTCGGCGTCCTTGGGCATTTGTTCGGAGACGTCGACTACCGGCACATCGGCGCGACCGGCAGCGCCAGTGATCATATTGGTCGCGTCACTGGCTTCCTGCGTGTTGTTGACCAGCACATCCACGCCCTTGTCTTCGATGAGTTTCTGGAAAGACTGCAGGTCCGCGGGTGCCGGTTCGCCGCCGGAAGCGGTCGATTGCGTATACCCCTTGGGCGTCTGATCTTTGAACCCAAGATCGGCCATCAGATAATAGACCACGGGTTCGGTGGCTGCATAGGTGAGGTTGGAGTGGGACTTGGTGAACTCGGACGCCCATGTTTCCAACGATTTCTCGTCCGCCTGCCATGCCTTGAGCCGCTTCTGGAAGGCTTTCTTCTTGCTGGGGAGTGCCTTTATATATGCATCGGTGATGGCCGTGGCCATGCTGGATCGAGCGTCTTTGGAGAACCACAGATGCGGGTTATCGCCCTCGACGGCACCCATGACGGAAGCGGCGGATACGATATTCGTGGTCTTGGTCATCGATTTGGTGGCCCAGGAATCGTAGCCCGCACCGTTGGCCACGATGATTTGGGCCTTGGACAGCTTGGCGACATCCGAGGTCTTTGGCTCGAAATCGTGGGCATCCACATTGGTGGAGTTCACGATGGACGTGACTTCCACATCATCGCCGCCCAGCTCGGCGGCCAGCGAGCCCCATTGATTGAGGGAGGCCACCACATTGATCGGCCCGGTCGGTGCGGGAACGCTGGTCTTGTTGTCCGGCTCGGTTTCAGCGGGGGAGGTGGCTGCGCATGCGGTGGTCGCGAACAACAGGACGGCGCTCAGGCCGGCTGCGGCGAGTCGCGTAAGTCGTGTGATTTGAGTCCCCATGGCACGCCTTCTTCGTGAGAGCGAACGATATATAATCCTGACTTGTTCCAACGATAGCCTATCGTTTCGATAGAATGCACCGAAACTACAGGGGAGGGCGTTGATGTCCACAAAAATCGACGGTAAGCAGATTGCGGCCGAAATCAAGACCAACCTTGCCGAGCGAGTGAACAAGCTCAAGGCGCAGGGCATCCAACCGGGGCTGGGCACGCTGCTGGTGGGCGAGGACCCCGGGTCGATGAAGTACGTGGCCGGCAAGCACGCCGATTGCCAGGAAGTGGGCATTACCTCAGTCAAGAAGGAACTGCCGGCGGACGCCAGCTTCGACGACATCGCCGCTGCCGTACGCGAACTCAACGAAGATCCGGCTTGCACCGGGTTCATCGTCCAGCTGCCGTTGCCCAAGGGCATCAACGAGAACGCGATCATCGACATGATCGACCCGGCCAAGGATGCCGACGGCATGCACCCGTACAACCTCGGCGAACTGGTGCTGCATGTGCGCGGCGACATTTCGACGCCGCTGCCTTGCACTCCGCGCGGTGTGCTCGAGCTACTCGACGCCTATGACATTGATCTGAACGGCAAGGAAGTGTGCGTGCTTGGCCGCGGCATCACCATTGGCCGCACGATTGGCCTAATGCTCACGCGCAACGCCGTCAACGCCACCGTCACCCTGTGCCACACCGGTACCCGGGATGTGGCCGACCACATGCGCCGCGCCGACGTGATCGTTGCCGCAATGGGTTCGGCTGGATTCGTGACGCCCGACAAAATCAAGGACGGCGCCGTGCTGGTCGACGTGGGCGTCAGCCGCGTCTACGACGAAGAAGCCGGTCGCTACCGCATCAAGGGCGACGTGGACAAGGCTGCTACGACAAGGCCTCCGCCTACACCCCCAACCCCGGAGGCGTGGGCCCCATGACCCGAGCCATGCTCCTAGCCAACGTCGTGGAAATGGCCGAACGACACGCCTAGAGTTTCCTAGGAAATTTGGGCAGAGTTGCTTGTATTGTGAGTATCTGTATGCCTGTAGGGTGTGCGTATAACTGAATATCGAGAAATTATCCATCCACTATTAGAAACCATATATTTACATGGCAGAGAACAACACTGAAGTCACCAAGGTTGCCATCAACGACATCGGCACCGAAGAGGACTTCATCAAGCAGTCGATTCCACCATCAAGAACTTCGATGATGGTGATCTGGTTGAGGGCACCGTCGTCAAGATCGATCACGACGAAGTCCTCCTGGACATCGGCTACAAGACCGAGGGTGTCATCCCCTCCCGCGAGCTTTCCATCAAGAAGGACGTTGATCCTGACGAAGTCGTCGAGGTCGGCGACACCATCGAGGCCCTTGTCGTCACCAAGGAAGACAAGGAAGGCCGTCTGATTCTGTCCAAGAAGCGTGCCCAGTACGAGCGCGCCTGGGGCGACATCGAGAAGATCAAGGAAGCTGACGCGTCGTTGAGGCACCGTCATCGAAGCCGTCAAGGGCGGCCTCATCGTCGACATCGGTCTGCGTGGCTTCCTGCCTGCCTCCCTCGTTGAGATGCGTCGCGTCCGCGACCTCTCCCCGTACATCGGCCAGAAGATCAAGGCCAAGATCCTTGAGCTCGACAAGAACCGCAACAACGTGGTCCTGTCCCGTCGCCAGTACCTCGAGGAGACCCAGTCCGAGGTCCGCGAGACCTTCCTGTCCCAGCTCAAGAAGGGCCAGATCCGTGAGGGCGTGGTGTCCTCCATCGTTAACTTCGGCGCTTTCGTCGATCTCGGCGGTGTTGACGGCCTGATCCACGTTTCCGAGCTGTCCTGGAAGCACATCGACCACCCGTCTGAGGTCGTCAAGGTCGGCGACAAGGTCACCGTCGAGGTGCTCGACGTCGATCTCGACCGTGAGCGTATCTCCCTGTCCCTGAAGGCGACTCAGGAGGATCCGTGGCAGCGCTTCGCTCGCACCCACGTTCCCGGCCAGATCGTCAAGGGCAAGGTCACCAAGATCGTCCAGTTCGGTGTCTTCATCTCCGTCGAGGACGGCATCGAGGGCCTGGTGCACATCTCCGAGCTCGCCAACCGTCACGTCGAGAACCCGGAGACCGTGGTCAAGCCGGGCGAGACCGTGTTCGTCAAGGTGATCGACGTCGACCTCGATCGTCGCCGCATCTCCCTGTCCCTCAAGCAGGCCAACGACTCCGTTGACCCGGCTTCCGAGGACTTCGATCCGGCCATCTACGGCATGCCGGCCGAGTACGACGAGCAGGGCAACTACAAGTACCCCGAAGGCTTCGACCGAACACCAACGAGTGGATCGCTGGTTACGAGAAGCAGCGCGAGGAGTGGGAGTCTCAGTACGCCGCCGCTCACGAGCTGTGGGAGGAGCACAAGGAGTTCGTGGCCAAGGAGCTGGAGAACGCTGCCGAATCCGCAGCCGCCGACGGCCAGGGCCCGAAGGAAGAGAAGCCGGTCGAGGAGACCTCCAACTACTCTTCCGCTGCTCCGCTACCGGTACCCTCGCCGACTCCGATCAGCTCGCCGCCCTGCGCGACCAGCTGCTCGGCAAGTGAGTTTGCCGCGAAGCTAGCGCTTAGCGTGTAAAGAAACCCGGTCCGATTGGGCCGGGTTTCTTGTGTTTTTGGAGTTATCCGCCAATGACTCCTCAGTCTCGCTACGCGAGCCGGCTCCCCTCCCTGAGGGGAGCTGTCGGCGATAGCCGGCCGAGGGGAGCGCCAGCTATCATGGGCACCATGATGCGAATAGGACTGACCGGCGGCATCGCCGCGGGCAAAAGTACGGTGGCGGCGCAACTCAAGCAACTCGGCGCGTTGCATATCGACTACGATGCGCTGGCGCATCAGATCGTCGAACCCGGGGGAGTGGCGCTGCCACAGATCGTCGCCGAGTTCGGTCCTGATGCATTGCTCGCCGATGGCACTATGAACCGGCCATGGATTGCCGATCATGTCTTCGGCGCGAACGCCGCGCCGGGCGCACGTGAACGGCTCGACGCCATCGAGCACCCATTGATCTATGCCGAGGCGGCGCGACTGGAGCATGAGCACCCCGAGCAGCCATCATCATTCACGACATTCCACTGCTCGCCGAGGTCATTGACGATATTCCATTCGCCTTTGACCATATCGTCACGGTCGAAGCTCCCGTGTGCATGCGGCTCGACCGTATGGTCGAGGAACGCGGCATGAGCCTGGAACAGGCCGAGGCCCGCATCCGCCACCAATCCAGTGAGGAGGAGCGGCGGGCCATAGCCGATATCGTCATCGACTCCACCATCCATTGCCCGAGATGCTGGCCCAAGTGGGTGAGATATACGCAGGATGGTGCGCAGGTCGCTAAGATGAGGCCCTATGGGATTCAATATCGAGCGCGCGGACAAGCCTTTCGTCGTCAAATCGCCATATAAGCCATCCGGCGACCAGCCGCAGGCCATCGCCGAACTGGCCGAACGCATCGAAAACGGCGAGAATGATGTGGTTCTTATGGGTGCCACCGGTACCGGCAAAACCGCAACCACCGCCTGGCTGATCGAAAAGCTGCAGCGACCGACCCTGATTATCGAGCCCAACAAGACGCTCGCTGCGCAGCTATGCGCCGAATTCCGCGAACTCATGCCGGACAACGCCGTGAGCTACTTCGTGAGCTACTACGACTACTACCAGCCCGAGGCATACATCCCGCAGACCGACACCTATATAGAAAAGGACTCCAACATCAACGACGATGTGGAGCGCCTGCGCCACCAAGCCACCGCAAACCTGCTGACCCGCCGCGACTGCGTGGTTGTGGCCACCGTCTCCTGCATCTACGGCTTGGGCACGCCGGAAGAATACGCCGGTCGCATGCTCTTCCTCAAAGTCGGGCAGGAAATCAACCGCGACGACCTGCTGCGCCAATTCGTGGCCATGCAGTACAAGCGCAACGACATCGCCTTCACGCGCGGCACCTTCCGCGTGCGCGGCGATACGGTCGAAATCATCCCCGTCTACGAGGAACTGGCCGTGCGCATCGAATTCTTCGGCGACGAGATTGACCGCATCTCCACGCTGCACCCGCTGACCGGCGACGAGATCGACGAGGAAAACGAAGTCCACATCTTCCCGGCCTCCCATTATGTGGCCGGCCCCGAACGCATGGAACGGGCGCTCAAAACCATTCGCGAGGAACTCGACGAACGCCTGGCAGAACTGCGCAAACAAGGCAAGGAGCTGGAAGCGCAGCGCCTCAACATGCGCACCACCTACGATCTGGAAATGCTCACCCAAGTTGGCGTGTGCTCAGGCGTCGAAAACTATTCGCGCCACTTTGACGGCCGCGCCGCTGGCACCCCGCCGCACACGCTGCTCGACTTCTTCCCTGACGACTTCCTGCTGGTCATCGACGAATCACACGTCACTGTGCCGCAGATCGGTGCCATGTACGAGGGCGATGCCTCCCGCAAGCGCACGCTGGTCGAACACGGCTTCCGCCTGCCCTCCGCGATGGACAACCGACCACTCAAATGGCCGGAATTCCTGCAGCGCGTCGGCCAGACCGTGTACCTGTCCGCCACGCCAGGCGACTATGAGATGGGACTGTCCGATGGGGTGGTCGAACAGATTATCCGCCCAACCGGTCTGCTGGACCCGAAGATCGACGTACGCCCGGTCAAGGGGCAGATCGACGATCTGCTCGCCGAGATCAAGGCCCGTGTGGCCAAGAACGAGCGCGCGCTGGTCACCACTCTGACCAAGAAGATGGCCGAGGACTTGACCGACTATCTGCTGGAACGCGGCATCAAGGTCGAATACCTGCATTCTGATGTGGATACGTTGCGCCGCGTCGAACTGCTGCGCATGTTGCGCGAAGGCAAGATCGATGTGATTGTCGGTATCAACCTGCTGCGTGAGGGCCTCGATTTGCCGGAAGTATCGCTGGTGGCGATTCTTGACGCCGACAAGGAAGGATTCCTGCGCTCCTATCGTTCGCTCATCCAGACCATCGGCCGTGCGGCCCGAAACGTGTCCGGCACGGTGATCATGTACGCCGACGAGACCACCGAAGCCATGCGGCAAGCCATCGACGAGACTGACCGTCGCCGCGCCAAGCAGATTGCCTACAACCAGGAGCATGGCATCGATCCCAAGCCCCTGATCAAGAAGATCAGCGACGTCAACGACATGCTCGCCAAGGAGGATGTGGACACCCAGACCTTGCTTGAAGGTGGCTACCGCAACGCGGGCAAGGCCGGCAACACGCACCTGGCGTGCCGGTACTCGATCCCAACGAGGCAGACAAACGCCACGAGGAGATCCTGAAGGCCGGCCTGCCCGCGCAGGACCTCGCCGACCTGATTCGCCAACTGAGCGAACAGATGCACACCGCCGCCGAACAACTCCAGTTCGAACTTGCGGCCCGTCTGCGCGACGAGATCCGAGACCTCAAAAAAGAACTCCGTCAAATGACGGAAGCCAACAAGTAACCAAATTCCCATACCCGAGGCGGGCAGTCAGGGGATGCGTTGTCGACCGTAAAGACTTGGCCTGAGCGGCCCGGAGCGTGTCGAACAACACATCCCCTGACTGCCTGGCGATCAGCGCTACCGGAACGGCCCCAAAACCGTCACATACATAAGTTAGTGTAGGGAATCATGGCAGAAACCCCACTCGCATTTGAAATCATCACCTTCGTGGTGCTCGCGTTGTTCTTTATCGTCGACCTGTTCGTCATCGGGCGTCGACCGCATGTGCCCTCCACCAAGGAATGCGTGCAGCATATCGCCTTCTTCGTGGTTATGGCGCTGATCTTCGGCGGATGCATCTGGTTCTTCGCCGGCTCCAAGCCCGCCATCGAGTTCTATTCCGGCTGGCTCACCGAATACTCGTTGTCCATCGACAACCTATTCGTGTTCGTCATTATCATGTCGAACTTCGCGGTGCCCAAGCAGATTCAGAAGTATGTGCTGTCCATCGGCATCACCATTGCTTTGATTTTCCGTGGCATTTTCATTCTGATCGGCGCGGCCCTGATCTCCCGCTTCACGTGGGTGTTCTTCCTGTTCGGTGCCTTCCTGATCTACACCGCCGTCAAACTGGTGCTCGGCGGCGATGAAGATGAGGAATATCACGAGAACGGCATCATCCGTAATCTGCGCAAGATCATCAAGATTACCGACGACTACGACGGCGAGAAGCTGCGCACCACCAAGAACGGCGTGCGTTACTGGACCCCGATGCTCATCGTGTTCCTGACCATCGGCACCACCGACGTCATGTTCGCTTTCGACTCGATTCCCGCGATCTTCGGCCTGACCAAGGATCCGTTCCTGGTGTTCACCTCCAACGTGTTCGCACTGCTCGGCCTGCAGCAGCTGTACTTCCTGCTGGGTGCTCTGCTCGACAAGCTCGTCTACCTGCCTGCCGGCCTGTCCGTGGTGCTGGGCTTCATCGGCGTCAAGCTCATCATGGAGGCCCTGCACGGCAATACCTTGCCGTTCATCAACGGCGGCGAAGGCGTCCATTGGGTGCCGGAGGTGCCACATGGCTGTCGCTGGCTGTGATTGTGCTCGCAATTGGCGGCGCATCCGTGGCTTCCGTGATCAAGATGAAGAGCATGGAAAGCGCTGAAAAGGCCTGAAATCGTTAGAGAATACAACCCTTAAACCCAGTCAACACAACAATGTGAGCGCTCACAACACACCGTGAAGAAAACTTGTCATGAGTTGGCTCGCGCTAGTAGACTGGGTTTCGGCAAATGGGGCAATCGCGCCTCGAACCAAATTGAACAAGAATAGGCAGGCATTCATGCGTAAAGCCAAGATCGTAGACACCATCGGTCCTTCCACCGAGGATTACGACAACCTCCTGAAGCTCGTTGAAGCTGGTATGGACGTTGCTCGTCTGAACCGCTCCCACGGCACCCCCGAGGATCACCTCAAGGTCTACAACAACGTGCGCAAGGCCAGCGAAGCCACTGGTCGCAACGTTGCCGCGCTCGTTGATTTGCAGGGCCCGAAGATTCGCTGCGGTTGGTTCAAGAAGAACGCCGATGGCGAAGACAAGGTTCAGCTGCAGCTCGGCCAGGAATTCGTCATCACCACTGATGACGTCGAGGGCGACGAGCACATCACCTCCACCACCTTCAAGGGCCTGCCGGGCGATTGCCACCCGGGCGACCCGATCCTGATCGATGACGGCAAGGTCCGTCTTGAGGTCACCAAGGTCGAGGGCAACAACGTGTACACCAAGGTCGTCGTGGCCGGTCCTGTGTCCTCCCACAAGGGCATCAACCTGCCGGGCGTCGCCGTCTCCCTGCCGGCTCTGACCGAGAAGGATGAGGCCGACCTGCGTTGGGCCATCCGCACCGGTGCCGACATCATCGCCATGTCCTTCGTGCGTTTCGCCACCGACATCGACCGCGCCCACGAGATCATGGACGAGGAAGGCCGTCGCATCCCGATCATTGCCAAGATCGAGAAGCCGCAGGCTCTGGAGAACCTCGAAGAGATCGTCAAGACCTTCGACGGCGTCATGGCCGCCCGTGGCGACATGGCCGTTGAGTGCCCGCTGGAAGAGGTCCCGCTGGCCACTAAGCGCATCATCGAGCTGGCTCGCCAGTACGCCAAGCCGGTCATCGTGGCTACCGAAGTCCTCGGCTCCATGGTGAACTCCCCGGTTCCGACTCGTGCAGAGGCTTCCGACTGCGCCAACGCCATCCTCGACGGCTCCGACGCCACCATGACCTCCAACGAGACCGCCGTTGGTAAGTACCCGGATGTGACCGTGGCCACCATGGCCCGTATCTCCGGCTACGCCACCGACCACGGCTTCGACCGCATCCCGGAGCTCAAGAACCTTGACATGTCCTCCACCGGCGCTGTCTCCTCCGCCGCTGTGGACCTGGCCGACAAGCTCAACGCCAAGGCCATCGTTGCTTACACCCAGACCGGTGCCACCGTGCACCGCGTCTCCCGTGAGCGTCCGGCCGCCCCGATCTACGGCCTGACCAGCAACGAGCACACCTACCACTGGCTGGCTCTGTCCTGGGGCACCGAAGCCTTCCTGCTCAAGGAGGACTACCACGACAAGTCCCGCAAGGATCTCATGGTCTACACGGACAAGGTCCTCAAGGATGCTGGCAAGGTTGCTGACGGCGACAAGATCGTCATCCTGAGCTCTGCTCAGGGCGATCACCAGCCGGGCCGCACTGACTCCATCTACGTGCACACCGTTGGCGCTTGCGACTGATTTCAGGCTTCTGGTAGCTGCTGACAGCTAGCATATAGCACACGAAAGCCCCATCCAAAGTGGATGGGGGCTTTCGTTATCTGTTATGTTGCGATTGTGTGGTGATTGCAATGGCCCACAGTCACCGCGGTGATCGAGCGTGGCGATCAGTCGTTGAGATGATCGAGCGTGCCGCTCTTCAGGCGCAAAATGGCGACCATGGTCTTGGCATCCACAATCGTGCCATTGACCACCATCTCATAGGCATCGTCCACCGACACCATACGCACGTCGGAACGCGGAGTCTCCGGGCCGATTTCCTGACGGGAAGCCGGGGTAAGACCGGTGGCGAAGAAGATTGCGGTGTGCTGGGTGGAATAGCTCGGCGTGTTCATAAAACGGGTGAACTGCGTAAGCTTGGTGGCGTCGAAACCGGCCTCTTCGGCCAGCTTGCGCTTAGCTACATCGGTCGGGCGTTCGGACGGGTTGTTGGCGTGACCGGCCGGAATCTCCAACGTCCAACGATGGTTGGCGATGCGATACTGCTCGACCAGCGGAATCATGCCATCATCGGTGACGGCCAGCACAGCCACAGTGTCGCCATTGTTCTCCTGAACAAAGTAGCGTTCAAACGAACCGATTTGATTCGACTCATAGGAGACGTGATCGACATTGAAATAATGCGTCTCCACAATCTGTCTACGGGAAATCTCCTTGACCGGAGAGGGGCGCCAGGGATCGAACTGACGGTAAGTTTCGTTGCTCATAAGCCCTCCTAACAAAAGCGATACATCGAAACTACAGCCCATTGTAAGCGGTGAAACCACGCAGGAGAACGGGCAACACACGGGTGCGCCGTCCGCGATATCGACGTGTTTCGCCTGTTTCACCGGGGGGAATGGAGGATTGGCGCGTGTCTTGTGTCGCAAGAGTCGAATTGGTATGCTACTCTCTTCAGAGTGCTTTGGCACGCCCTCGTATCCCAATTGGTAGAGGAAGCAGCCTCAAAATCTGCGCAGTGTGGGTTCGAGTCCCACCGAGGGCACTTTAGTTAGGAGTTCGCTGAAATTATTGTGAACCCCATTGTTGGGTAATTCAAGAAAGAGGTTGGCATGGCTGCAAGGAAGAAGTCCGAAGAACCGAGTATCAACATCGATGAGGTGCTGACCGACGAAGAGCTCAAGGCCGTGGCCAATGAAAGCGAACCTGCTGAGCGCAAGGCCAAGCCCGAGGACGGTCCGCGTACCGTTGTCGTGGCCGAGGACGAAGCCGTGAACCGCATGGATCTGGTCGCCATGCTGGAAGACAACGGTTATGAGGTCGTTGGTCAGGCCGCCAACGGCGAGGAAGCCGTGGAACTGACCCGCAAGTACCGCCCTGATGTGGTGTGCATGGATGTCAAGATGCCGCGTATGGACGGCATCACCGCTGCCGGCATTATCTGCGATGAAAACATCGCCCCCGTCGTCATGCTCACCGCATTCTCCCAGACCGATCTGGTGAAGAAGGCCACCGGCGCTGGCGCATGGCATACGTCACCAAGCCGTACGAGGAATCCAAGCTGCTGCCGACCCTCGAGGTGGCCATGGGCCGTTTCGCCGAGATCAACGATTTGCTGGACAGCGTGGAGCGCAGCGAACGTAAGCTCAAGGAAACCACCGATCAGCTCAAGGAAACCGAAGAGAAGCTCAAGAAGGCCGAAGACACGCTTGAGGAGCGCAAGCTCGTCGACCGCGCCAAGGGTCTGCTGATGGACAAGGCGGACTTCTCCGAGCAGGGTGCCTTCCGTTGGATTCAGAAGACCTCCATGGACCAGCGCATCCCCAAGAAGCGCCTGGCTCAGGCCATCATCGCCAAGTACGGCGATCCGAAGCCTTCTGATTCGGGCGAACGCTGATTATCGGCGTCGCCGTACTGAGTCGTAAAGCAACACAAACACACTATGGGAGAGGCCAGCGTGACCGTACCCACCAATGAAACATTGCTGGTGGTGGACGGCCACTCGCTGGCCTTCCGTGCATTTTTCGCCCTGCCGGTCGACAACTTCAGCACCTCCAGCGGCCAGGCCACCAACGCCGTCTGGGGTTTTGCCACCATGCTCGCGCAGGTGATCGATGCGGAGAAGCCCGACCATCTGGCGTCGCCTTCGATGTGAAGGGCGGCACATTCCGCAATGAGATGCTTCCGCAATACAAAGGCACCCGTGAGGCGGCTCCCGAAGAGCTGCTCACCCAGCTGCCATTGATTCAACGCATGCTCACGGCCCTCGGCGTCACCTACATCGAGAAGCCGGGATTCGAAGGCGACGACGTGATCGCCACCCTCGCCACCATGGGAGACAAGGCCGGTTACCACACACTGGTATTGTCCGGTGACCGAGACGCTTTCCAGCTGGTGGATGACAACGTCACCGTGTTGTACCCGGGCCATCACTTCAAAGACCTGAAGCATATGACGCCGCAGTCCATCATCGACAAATACAAAGTCACTCCCGCACAATATCCGGATCTGGCGGCACTCCGAGGCGAAACCGCCGACAATATTCCCGGTGTGCCCGGCGTAGGCGACGGCTTTGCGGCCAAGTGGATCAACCAATTCGGTTCCCTCGACGGCATTTGCGAGCACGCCGATGAAATCGGCGGCAAAAAAGGCGAATCACTGCGGGCCAATATCGACCAGGTCAAACTCAATCGCAAAGTCAACGCACTGGTACGAGACGTCGATCTAGGCGTCGATATCGAGGATCTGACATTCGGCACCGTGGACGTGGCACAGATCGACGCCCTGTTCAAGGAGCTTGAATTCGGACCTCGCACCAAGAGTCGTGTACTGAAAACCTTCAATACCGGGGCCAAGGCATCCAACACATCCGGAGCTGGCGAGTCTACGAATAATGAGCAGAACGAGCAGGATAGCAGCCTCGATCTGAACCTGCCGGAACCCACGAGCATTACTGCTCCGGAGCAGTTCGACGAATGGGTCAAGGCCCATCGCGTCGAAGTCAAGGTTCCCGGTGAAATCGCCGATTTCACGGTTTCCGACTATGGCGATGGCTCGCAGCGGCATGCCATCTGCGGCGACGCGGTCGGCCACGCTTGGACCGTGGCCGCATGGGGCGACGAAAGGCCGGGGCGTGCCACGCACAAGCCATTGCCGTGGCCACGGCAACATCAGCGGCCATAGTGCCCCTTCCAATCACCGATACCCTGCGAGCACAGCTTGCGCGGTTCCTGAAAAGCGAACACTCCCGCACCATCGTGCATGTATAAAGAATTGCTGCATCTTTTGGGCGCGGTCGATCTTGACATGGACCTGCCGATGTTCGACACCAAGCTTGCCGGGTATCTGGCCCAACCGGATTTCCATGCCGATAGCCTCAAGCAGGCGGCCGAGCACTTCCTCGACATCCACTTCACCGAAACCGAACAGCCTTCGCAAGGCACGTTGGACTTCGACGACGATCAGGTCGAAGAAGATCCGAACGAACATCGTCTGCGTGATTTGGCCATTATCCGCAGCCTCGCCGTCACGCTCGGGCCGATTATCGACGAGCGTGAACAATGCTGGCTGATGCGCGCGATTGAACTTCCTGTTTCCCGCGTGCTGCACGGCATGGAGCACACAGGAGCCAAAGTCGATAGCGTTCGACTCGTCTCCATGCGTGACCAGTTTGCCGCCGAGGCTCGCCAAGCGCAGGAAATGGCTTGGGAGTATGCCGGCACCGAAATCAACCTGCAAAGCCCCAAGCAGCTGCAGAAGGTGCTGTTCGAAGATATGGGTTTGAAACCCACCAAACGCACCAAGTCCGGCTCATACACCACGAATGCGGCCGCATTGCAGGATCTGTATGTCAAATCAGTGGACAATGAGCGGGCCAACGGTTTCCTCGGAGCGTTGCTGCGCCATCGCGAGATCAACAAGCTCAAGCAGATCGTCCAAACGCTGATCGATGCCACCAACACATCAGATGAGCGCATCCACACCACTTTCGAGCAAACCGTTGCCGCCACCGGCCGATTGAGCTCCGTGGATCCGAACCTGCAGAATATCCCCAATCGGAACGCCGCCGGCCGTGAGATTCGTGGCGTGTTCGTGCCGGGGGAGGGGTACGAGGCCCTGATGAGCTGCGATTACTCACAGGTCGAGCTGCGCATTATGGCTGATCTGTCCGATGATGAGGCGCTGATCGAAGCGTTCCGCTCCGGAGCCGACTTCCACAAATACGTGGCCTCGATGGTCTACAAGCTGCCGGTCGACCAGATCACCGGCGACCAGCGCAGCCACGTAAAAGCCATGAGCTACGGATTGGCCTATGGTCTGAGCACGTATGGTCTTGCCCAGCAACTCAAGATCGCGCCACGTGAAGCGGAAGCGTTGAAAAACCGGTATTTCGATACCTTTGGCAAGGTGCACGATTACCTTGAATCGCTGGTGGCCAATGCCCGAGAGAAGGGGTATACGGAAACCATTTTCGGACGACGTCGCTACTTCCCGGCCCTGCATTCGACCAATCGTGTTGCGCGTGAGGCCGCTGAACGTGCGGCACTCAACGCACCGATTCAGGGATCCGCCGCCGACATCATGAAGATTGCGATGATTCGCGCCGAGCAGACCTTGGCCGAGGCTCACGTCAAGAGCCGTATCATTCTGCAGATTCACGATGAACTGGTAGTGGAAATCGCGCCGGGAGAAGGCGACCAGGTCACCGAACTGGTGCGCAACGCCATGGAACACGCCGTCGACCTTGCCGTGCCGCTGGACGTATCGTGCGGCATCGGTTCCGACTGGCAACTCGCTGCACACTGACAATTTCTAGCTCCCCTCGGGTGAGGGGGCTGAGCCGTTGAGCAAACAGTCCAGTGGATTGTTTGTAGGCGAAGGCGAGCCGATAGTCGAGCAATGAAGAGCACGAGCATGGCTTGTCCGCAATTGCAGAATGAGTCCCTTGCCGCAATAGCCCACTACAATGGGACATATGCCGAATCTCAAGCAAGTCATCGACGTTCTCGAGACCCTGTACCCATTGCGCTACGCCGAAGAATGGGATGAGCCGGGCCTCATTGTCGGAGATCTGAGCCACGACGTGCACCGCATCGTGTTCGCCGCCGACCCGACCTCCGCCATCATTGACAAGGCCATCGCTACTGGCGCGGACCTGCTCATCACCCATCACCCGTTGTTCTTCCGTTCCGTACACGAGACGAGCGGACTCGGTTTCCGGGGCGACATCGTCCGCAGACTCTACCAGCACGGCTGCGGGCTGTGGGTAGGGCACACTAATGCCGACGCTGCGTATCGCGGCGTGGGACAGGCGGCGGCCGACTACTTCGGACTCATCGACCAGAAACCACTCGTGCCGATTGACGATGCAAACGCCTCTCATCCGGTCGGCTTGGGGCGTGTGGGTCGTTTGCCGAAGCCTGTTGCCCTGAAGGATTTCGCTCAGCGTGTATTCGACGAAGTGTCCGATCATGGCATGACCACCGCGCTCGGCATCCAGGTATGCGGCGATTCGGACACTTTTGTTCAGTATGTGGCCATTCTGCCTGGCTCCGGGGACTCCCTGTTCAACGAGGTGCGTGCCACCGGTGCGGACGTGTACGTAACCAGCGATTTGCGTCACCACCCGGTGACCGACGCCATCGAACAAGCCCGGTATGAAGCCCGTATGAGGTCCCAAGGCATCATGCTCGGCCATGGAATGGCGGGGGAGAGCCATGTGCGTCCCTGCTTCATCAACACCCCTCATGCCGCCATCGAATCCATGTGGTTCAACTACGCGATCGATGACGTGCCAGCCGCCATCGAACAAGCGACCGGAGCAAGGCCTGAAGTCGAGTGGTTCCACGACACGACCGATCCATGGACGCTGTCCATTACCGCGCATCGAGATTAAGACGCTATAGTAACGTGGCAAAAACGTTTTTTTCCGAGGAGATGACATGTTTGGCGGAAGCAAGCAGGAACAACTGGAGCATCGGCTCGACCATAAGCTGAACGCCTCCTCGGACGGCATCGACATGGACGTGCCCGCCAAAGTGATCAGTAGCGAAACCGTTTATACCGGGCGTATCTTCCATGTGGACGACATGCGCATCGCTCTGACCGACAAGCAGGGCAAGGAACACGAGATCGGCCGCCAGGTGCTGCGTCACGCCCCCTGTGTGGTCATGCTCGTGCACGACATGTCCACCGACCGCTACCTCATCGAACGCGAATACCGCGCCGGATCGGACATGTTCGCCTACGGCTTCCCGCCGGACTGATGGACGAGGGCGAGGACATCATGGACGCGGCCCTGAGGGAACTGGCCGAGGAAACCGGCGTGGTGCCGGACCGTGACACCATGGGCGTTGACTTCGTAGGTGATTTCTACTCGTCCGAAGGCATGACCGACGAACTGGCCCACATCATGGTGTTGCATTTGGGCCCGTTCAGGCGGGAGCAGCGCCATTTCGATGCGGACGAGCATGTGGAATCCGCGTGGATTCCGTGGAGCGACCTTGCCGCCACGCGCATCACCTCATCCAATTCGATGATCGCCATCCAGCATGAGGCGTTACGCAGACTCATCGCCAGGAACTCCGACAAAGATAAGCCGTCGCTGTTCTCCTGACGTTCAACTCCCCGGCACATCACTGACACAAAAAAAGTGGGATACTGAAAACTATGCAGATCAGACCTGGATCAATGTATCCGCTGGGCGCCAGCTATGACGGCGCCGGTGTGAACTTCGCGCTGTACTCACAGGTTGCGCAGAAAGTCGAACTATGCCTGTTCGACGAGCACGATGTGGAAACACGCATCGAAATGACCGAACGGAACTCGTACGTATGGCATAACTACATTCCCGGCCTCCATCCTGGCCAGCGTTACGGCTACCGCGTCTACGGTCCCTATGACCCGGTGCACGGCCTCAGATGCAACCCCAACAAACTGCTGCTTGACCCGTATGCCAAGGCCATTGAAGGTAATATCGACGGCGACGAAAGCCTGTTCTCATACTGGTTCAAGAGCCCGGACGACAACTCGGCGATGAACGACCTTGACTCGGCCGCCCACACCATGAAGTCGGCCGTCATCAACCCCTACTTCGATTGGGGCAACGACCAGCATCCGTACATCTCGTACCACGATTCGGTGATCTACGAGGCGCACGTGCGCGGCATGACCAACCTCAACATGGACGTGCCGCCGGACATCCGCGGCACCTACGCCGGCCTGGCCTATCCGAGCGTCATCGAATACCTGAAGAAGCTCGGCATCACCGCCATCGAACTCATGCCGATCCACCAGTTCGTCAACGACTCCTTCCTGCAGGAGAAGGGCCTGTCGAACTACTGGGGCTACAACACCATCGGCTTCTTCGCGCCGCACAACGCCTACTCCTCCTCCGGGGAACGCGGCGAGCAGGTCAACGAATTCAAGTCCATGGTCAAGGCCTACCATCGCGCCGGCATGGAAGTCATCCTCGACGTGGTGTACAACCACACCGCCGAAGGCAACCATATGGGCCCCACCCTGAGCTTCAAGGGCATCGACAACGCCTCCTACTACCGACTGGTGGAAGGCGACCAGCAGCACTACTTCGACACCACCGGCACTGGCAACTCGCTGCTCATGCGCTCGCCGCACGCGCTGCAGTTGATTACCGATTCGCTGCGCTACTGGGTTACTGAAATGCACGTCGACGGCTTCCGCTTCGATCTGGCCGCCACGCTGGCACGCCAGTTCCAGGAGGTCGACAAGCTGTCCGCGTTCTTCGACATCGTGGAGCAGGACCCGATCATCTCGCGCGTCAAGCTCATCGCCGAACCGTGGGATCTGGGCTCCGGCGGCTATCAGGTGGGCGGCTTCCCGGCCAGCTGGTCCGAATGGAATGGCCGCTACCGCGACACCGTGCGCGACTTCTGGCGCTCGCAGCCTCCACGTTGCCCGAATTCGCCTCGCGCTTGATGGGCAGCTCCGACCTGTATCAGGTCAACGGCCGCCGACCGGTGCGTCCGTGAACTTCATCACCGCGCATGATGGTTTCACAATGAACGACCTGGTCAGCTACAACGAAAAGCACAACGAAGCCAATGGCGAGGGCAATCGCGACGGCGAGAGCAACAATCGCTCTTGGAATTGCGGCGTTGAAGGCCCGACCAATATTCCGGACGTCAACGACTTGCGTCAGCGTCAGATGCGCAACATGTTCGCCACGTTGCTGTTCAGCCAGGGTATCCCGATGATTTGCGGTGGCGACGAAGTGGCCCGCACCCAGCAGGGCAACAACAACGCCTACTGTCAGGACAACGAGATCTCCTGGACCAACTGGCATCTTGACAAAGGACGCAAGGAACTGCTCGCCTTCGTTTCCAAACTCATTCATCTGCGTTTGGATCATCCGGTGTTGCACCGCCGTCGCTTCTTCACCGGCCGTGAGCCCGGCGACGATTCGAACACGATTCCGCAGGTCGAATGGTTCGACCACACCGGCTCGATCATGGATATGGACGACTGGCAGAACACGCATGCGTTCTCCATGATGATCTATCTGAACGGTTCGGATATCCCGGAGGTCGACTGGTACGGCAACCGGATGGTCGACAATGACTTCATCCTGATCTTCAACGCGCATTACGAGCCGATTATGTTCACCCTGCCGGATGAGCGATACGGCCGCAAATGGCAGCTGGTCGTGGATACGCACAACCCGAATGAGCCGGCGCTGAGCTATGAGGCGGGCTTCATGATCACCGCCCAGTCCCGCAGCTTCCTCATGCTCATGAGCGCCAAAAAGCCCAAGAAGCCCATGGCCTATAACCAGACCGAATTTAAGCTCCCTCTGACGAGGGAGCTCCCGGTGTAGCCGGGTGAGGGAGAGACCGCAGCAAAGCCGCGAACTCCTACTCGCGCCCCTTACGCTCCTCCACGAGCCGAGCATCCCCGAACGCAAGTAGATGCTCGCCGGCAAGCGGGCGCGGCTGGTCGAGCAGCTCGCGGAAATCCAGGATTCCATCGACTTCATCGACGCAAACAGCGCTTCTACGACGACGTCCTGTCTGGCGTAACCCCATACGTAAGCGTGCTCATCCCATCCGCGGCGCTCGCAAAGGAGTCAGAGGAACCGGGAGAATTGAAGGGGGTGGAGAGGAAATAGGTTCGACCGAGCTGTCTCTTCCTCCGGGATACAAGCGCGAACAACGGTTTGTTGTACCCGCGCTTGGCGAACGGGACATGCCCTTAGACTGGAATCAGCAAGCGCACAGCGAGACGCGCGAATCGTTTTCCGATGTCGGGAGGTAGTCATGTCGATCGGTCAGGTTATCAAAGTCGTGCGCGAGGAGCGAGGTCTTACGCAGTCGCAGTTCGCGCACGAGCTGTTCGTCACCCAACAGGCGCTTTCCCGCTGGGAGAAGGGAACGGCAGAGCCGAGCATCGACATGATTCGGCTGATCAGCACCCGTTTTGAGGTGCCGATGGCGAGGCTTATGGAAATGCCGGACAATGGTTTTTGCCAAAGTTGTGCCATGCCGTTTTACCGCCCGGAAGATCACGGCACCGAACCGGATGGAACGCGAAACGGAGATTATTGCAACTACTGCTATGAAGACGGCGTTTTTCTTCAGGACTATGCCAATAGCGATGAATTGGTCGCCGCATGCGCGCCGATGATGGCGGAATCCTGCCATATCAGCGTCGAACAGGCCGAGGACTGCATGTCGGCGCTGTTGCCAAACCTCAAGCGGTGGCGGCGTCAGGATGAGATCGATGCGGTGGCGGAGGGAAAATGAGCGATGGCATCCGACTATAAAAAGGAATATAAGGACCTGTATCAGCCGAAGAGGATGCCCGCCATCGTCACGGTGCCGGCGATGCGGTTCGTCGCGGTGGACGGTGTAGGAGATCCGAACGAAGAAGGCGGCGACTACGCCAAGGCGATGCAACTGCTGTACGGCATTTCGTTCACCATCAAAATGAACAAGAAGTCAAATAATCCGGACGAGCACATTGACGGGTACTTCGACTACACCGTGCCTCCGCTGGAGGGCTTATGGAGCATGGAGAAGGGTGTGCCCGGCGTCGATTACACGCGTAAAACCGACTTCTATTGGACTTCGATGATTCGTCTGCCGGAATTCGTGACCGATGAGGTCTTTGCGTGGGCCAAGGCATCGTTTGCCTCCAAGCATCCCGAAGTCGACATCAATCGTGCATATCTCTTCGACTTCGATGAAGGCGTGGTCGCGCAGGTCATGCACAAAGGCCCGTACGACGACGAGCCCGCAACCGTGACGATTCTGGACGGCTACGCGCGTTCGCAAGGCTACGGGCTCGACTTCTCCGACACCCGCCGCCATCACGAGATCTACCTATCCGACCCGCGCCGAGCCAAACCGGAAAATCTCAAAACCATCATCCGTCATCCGGTAGTGAAGGTGGGTTGACTTTCGGCGAACTGCTCGAAGCGCTCACCGCGCAGTAGCGTGAACAATCTGCCGGAATCCTTACCGGGGTCAAAGAGCGCTACCAAGAACTCGATAAGCAAAATAACTAGAAGCACGGGTTCCTCTCGGAGAGATTCTGCCCGAGCGACCTTATAAATCCTTGCGCGGGTCACCTTTCCCTGTGCAGGAAGCATCCAGGCTCATGTGCATTGATGACGCCGATGGATTGCAGATAGGCGTAGACGATGGTGGTGCCGATGAATCGCATGCCGTACGTCTTGAGATCCACTGCGATGGCGTCGGACAGAGGGGATGTAGTCATGCCTGTCTCGTAGATGACGTGACGGCCGGTGAACCGCCAAATATAGTCGTCGAAACTGCCGTACGACGTCTGGATATCCCGGAATGCGTTGGCATTACCGACCGTCGCGACGATTTTGCGACGGTTGCGGATGATGCCCGGATCGTTCATGAGTTCGGCGATCTTGTTCTCGTCATAGCGCCGGATCCGTTCGATGTCGAACCCATCGAACGCCTGACGGAAACGCTCGCGTTTGTTCAGTATCGTCTCCCATGACAGTCCGGCTTGGAAGGTCTCGAGCACCAGCATCTCAAAGAGGTGGTGGTCATCATGCGACGGAACCGCCCATTCGGCATCGTGATAGGCAACATAGACGGGATTGCTGAGATTGCACCAGCCGCAGCGTGGTCTTATATCGTCCATGTGCTCTCCCTATGGGTCGTTGGAGACGGTCGGTTCTAGATGTTGATTCGATGTGTGATCCAGTATAAACGATGTGTTCGGATAGCGGTCTGGATGTGCGGATTGTCTGAACCATATTTGCCGGATTGCAGGTATAAAGGGGTTAGTTACTGCGGTTGCGGGTATTTCGGTACTAGTTAGGGGTGATTCTGGGCTGTAACTCGACACCTTTTACCTGCAACCCACTCCCGCCCACGGGATTGCACAATCGGTTGCAGGTATTTTGGTGTCATTTGAGATTGGGAAGCGGAAATCGATGTCGCATGGAATCGAACTGACTAGCAGGTGGGGTCCCAACATCACAAAAGTCCCTTAGACCGCAAGGCCATATAGGTTCTACGGTCATCGGATAAAACCGGATAAATCGTTTAGCGGTCGGATAAAAGAAGAAGCCCAGAATCGTTGAGATTCCAGGCTTTCTTGTTTGTCGGGCTAGCGGGATTTGAACCCACGACATCCTGCTCCCAAAGCAGCGCGCTACCAAACTGCGCTATAGCCCGATGCGCCATTAAGGCACAATGAATCATTGTAAACGACGCTGGATACATTGCGTGTCGAGCATATGAATTCAAAAAAGGTTCTGGATTCTCTTGATAGCTTATGAGTGACATCTTTATTCATTGATGCTCTACAACGACTAGGTTTGGATCTGCATCGATATCCGGCGCATCCGCTGGACTAACAAGGACCGTGCAAACGATGTGGCCCCCGACTTCCTCGCAGGAAGTCGGGGGCCACATCGTTTGCACGGTGGACTATCGGATCAATTCTGATCAGATCAGCTCGAGGTCGACATCGAGGCTGATCGGCTTGTCCGCGGGATATGGTACTGGGGGTGCACCGGCGACATCCAGGAATCATCGCCGCCAACGCCCATCTGTGCGGCAAGGACGCGCAGGAACATGTGCTTCGGCTTCGGCAGCTCGTCCTGGTGCTGGGCTCCTCAAGCATGAAGCTGGAGTACGGCAACAGGCTTACCGCGAACGGCGCGGCACCATCGGCGCGGCTGACGCGCATGCCGTGGCCGTGATCGTCGGTAATCTCGGCCCAACGCACATCCTCATGGTTGCCCGTCTCCTGCGGCATGAGGTACGGCGCATGATCCGCGAAAGCGTTGGTGCTCCACACGCCGAGCTTGGCGTGTTTGCGGTCCAGGTACGTCTCCTCCGGGCCGGTGCCGAAGAACCTCAGGTTCGTGTACTGCACAGGCAGCGTCCATTCGATGCCGAACGCCGGGATGGTGGGCAGGTCACCCTGCTCTCCAGGGTATTCGACGTGCAGGTTCACGCGGCCATCGGTGTGGGCCGTGTAAGAGACGGTCACCTTGGTGCGCTGCGCGGTGGCGAGCTCATACGTGTACGTGCCTTGAGCGTGCTGTCGTCGATCTGCTCGAGCACGTTGTCCACGCAGCGGGCGTAGCGGCCGGCGCCCAGCCACTGGACGCGCTCGAAGCCATGACCGGCACCGCGATCGTTGTCGGTCAGCGGACGGAAGGTGGTGATTGCGGGACGGCGCAGCACGAACTCGTTGCCGGCGAAGGTGTAGGAGACCATGCCGCCCTGGGTGCGCGACAGCAGGACCTCGCGTCCGGCGCCTCGCACGCCGGCGTTCCAACGGCCCACGGTGATGGTCCCATCGGCCGGCTTCGTGTCGGGCGTCGCGGTGGCGTCCGCGGGCACCACGGTCTGTCCGAAGGCGAGCTCGTAGCCGCTCTCGGCCCAATCGGTCGCCTTGGCGAGACGCTGCGAAACCTGCAGCACCAGTTCGCGGGCGTCGGCGCGGTACGCCGCCACCGGCCATGCGACATCGAACGTGCGGGTCTCACCGGCGGGCACGTCGAAACGTCGGGTGGACTGCCAGACCGGCTTGCCGTCGGCGAGAACGCTCAGGACGAACACGTAGTCGCCGGTGGCGGTGAACAGGTTGTCGTTCTTGACGGACACCGAGTCCTTCGTCACGTCGATGTGGACGTTCGAGTACAGCTGCTTGACTTCCTGGGCCTTGGGGGACGGCTTGCGGTCGGCGAACAGCAGGCCGTCGCCGGAGAACTCGTAGTCGGACGGACGGTCGCCGAAGTCTCCGCCGTAGCGCAGGCTCCTGGTGCCGTCGGGCTGGGTGGCGTAGATGGCCTGGTCGATGAAGTCCCAGATGAAGCCGCCTGATACTTCGGGTAGCGTTCGAGCGCCGTGTATTCGTCCATGTTGCCCACGGAGTTGCCCATGGCGTGCATGTATTCGCAGGAGAGGTACGGCTTCTTCGGGTCGTCCTTCAGGTACTTCTCGATCTCGTCGGCATGCGAGTACATACGGGTCTCGATGTCGGTGACGTCATCGTAGTCACGGTTGTGAGTCACGCCCTCGTAGTGCACCGGACGGTTCGGGTCGATGTCGTGCACGTGCTTGTACATGGTGCGGAACACGTCGCCCACGTAGGATTCGTTGCCCAGTGACCAGATCAGCACGCTCGGGTGGTTGTAGTCGCGACGCATCATGCTGTTGACGCGGTCGACGCAGGCGCCTTCCCATTCGCGCTTGCTGCCCGGCACGATGGTGTCCTCGGTGAGGACGTCTCCGGGCAGGGACCAGCTGCCGTGGGCTTCGAGGTTGGTCTCGTCGATCAGGTAGATGCCGTACTCGTCGCACAGTTCGTACCAGCGTTCCTGGTTCGGGTAGTGCGAGGTGCGGATGGAGTTGATGTTGTGGCGCTTGCAGAAGACCACGTCATCGATCATGTCCTGCTCGGTGATGGCGCGGCCGCGTTCGGCGTCGAACTCGTGGCGGTCGGCACCCTTGAACACGATACGCTTGCCGTTGATGGTCAGGATGCCGTCCTCGATGCGGAAGCGGCGGAAACCGACCTTCTGGGACGTGCATTCGATGACGTCTCCCGCCTGGTCGATGACGTCGACGTCAAGCTCGTACAGCGTCGGGCTTTCGGCGCTCCAAGGGGCGATGCCCTGCAGCGGTCCGCTGGAGATCGCGGTCTGCGCCTCCGCGTCGCCCGTCGTCTGCCACACCGTGTTGCCGTCGGCGTCCTTCAGGGTCGCGCGGACCGTGGCCGCGTCGGCCGCGTTGAGCACGGTCAGCGCGGCATCGAGGGAAGCGTGCCGGCTCGGATCCCAATCGGCTTCGATCTGCGTGTTCTCGATGTGCACATGCGGGCGGGCGGCGAGTTCGACGGAGCGGAACAGGCCGTGCAGACGCCAGAAGTCCTGATCCTCAAGCCAGGAGGCGCTGGAGTATTCGTAGCAGGCGACGGCCACGACGTTCTCCCCGTCGTGCAGCAGCCCGGTGATGTCGAACTCATTGGGCGTGAAGCCGTCCTCGCCATAGCCGACGAACGCGCCGTTGACCCACACGTAGATCGCCGTGGCCATGCCGTGGAACATGATCGACACCGATCCGCCGGCCTGCTTGGCGTTTGCCACGGGGGCGGAGACGGTGAACTTCCTGCGGTAGAGCGCGACGTGATTGTTTTCCGGGATGTTCGGTTCCAACGGGTTCTCGTGGCCGTCCCACGGATACTGGACGTTCACGTACTTGTGGTTCATCAGACCGGCCGTCTGCAGGTGGCCCGGAACCTGGATACGCTCGAACGAGGAGTCGTCGAACGACTCGGCCGTCGCGGGTTCCTCTTCGAGGTTGATGTCGGCGGCCTGAACGACCTCGACCCGCCACTCGCCGTCAAGGCTCTGCTTGAGATCGGACCATTGTCCGCTCTGGGGGTCGCGGGCGTACCACTTGTGGCTGGAATGGGCCGGAGTCCGGTTCACCTCGAACACCGTCGGGTCGGTCAGCCAAGCCTGCGATGCGCGATCGACATGTGTGACGTCTGTCATGCTCTCCTGCTTTCTGTCATTACCTCGTTGTGAATGATATTATGGAGGAGGTCGGGGCCTCCTTTACCGAAAAGAATAAACAGTTTTTATATAAAACGCAAATCCTGTTTACCGCTTCCAAATCACTGGCACTGCTTGCCGTCGACGCTACGCCGCGTCCATGCAATGTCTCGGTTCAGCTCATGTTATCCCATCCTTGCGACACGCTGTTTATCTCCTTGTTTACTAATGCTTTTTACTTTCGGTGATAAAACTTGTATGCTTACTTTATAAACTCAATGAGTGATTCCAGCTCTGGATTCTTAAGGAGGAGATTAATGAGCAACGAAAATGCCGCGGTCGGCGACGTCCGCAGGAAGGGCGGGCTCGGCCAGCGCATCGCCTACGCGTGCGGCAACTTGGGGCAGGCTGCCTTCTACAACGCAATGAGCACGTACTTCGTCACGTACGTCACCAGCTGCCTGTTCGTCAGCTACAGCAAGGCTCTCGCCGCCCAAATGATCGCCGTCATCACCGGCCTGATCGTCGTTATCCGCATCGCCGAGATCTTCATCGATCCGCTGCTGGGCAACCTCGTGGATAACACCACCACCAAGTGGGGCCGTTTCCGCCCGTGGCAGTTCATCGGCGGACTGGTCTCCTCCGTGTTGATCATGCTCATCTTCTCCGGCATGTTCGGACTGGTCAACGTGAACACCACGCTGTTCATCGTGCTGTTCGTCATCACGTTCATCGTGCTTGACGTGTTCTACTCCCTGCGTGACATCTCCTACTGGGGCATGATCCCGGCGTTGTCCTCCGACTCCCACGAACGTTCCACCTACACCGCCCTTGGCACCTTCACCGGCTCTATCGGCTACAACGGCATCACCGTCATCGTCATCCCGATCGTCAGCTACTTCACCTGGACGTTCACCGGCGCCAAGGGCCAGGGCCAGGCCGGATGGACCTCCTTCGGCTTCATCGTCGCGCTCCTCGGCCTGATTACCGCCTGGACCGTCGCCTTTGGCACCAAGGAAAGCACCAGCGCGCTGCGTGCCAAGGCCCAGAAGAACGGCAACCCGTTCGAGGCGTTCAAGGCGCTGTTCCAGAACGACCAGCTGCTGTGGGTCGCCCTGTCCTACCTGCTGTACGCCATCGCAAACGTCATCACGACCGGTGTGATGTACTACCTCTTCGTGTTCGTGCTTGACGAGCCTGCCGCCTTCTCCATCACCGGCATCATCCCGCTGATCGCCGGATTCATCATGGCGCCGCTGTACCCGATTCTCAACCGCTGGATTCCCCGTCGCTACCTGTTCACCGGCGGCATGGTCTCCATGATCATCGGCTACACGATGCTCGCCCTGTTCTCCAGCAACCTGCCGGTCGTCATCGTCGCCCTGATCTTCTTCTATGTGCCTGCGCAGTTCATCCAGATGACCGCGATTCTGTCGCTGACCGACTCCATCGAGTACGGCCAGCTGAAGAACGGCAAGCGCAACGAGGCGGTCACCTTGTCGGTGCGTCCCATGCTCGACAAGATCGGCGGCGCGATGTCCAACGGTGCGGTCGGTGCCGTTGCCCTCGCGGCTGGCATGACCGGTCATGCCACGGCAGCCGACATGACCGCGTCCAACATCGCCACGTTCAAGACCTTCGCCTTCTACGTCCCGCTTGTTCTCATCATCCTCAGCCTCGTCGTGTTCTGGTTCAAGGTCAAGATCGATGAGAAGATGCATGCGCAGATCGTTGAGGAGCTCGAAGCCAAGCTCGCTTCCGGCGAGATCGTCGACGATGAGGCGCAGGCAGTTATTAAGAACTGATCTCCCGTTCCCATCCCTCCCATAAGGCCCGTCCGCCTGAACCGCAAGATGCGGTCCGTGGCGGACGGGCCTGTTCGTTCCTGCGGTCGGCGGTCATGAACATACCCATGTCGTTCCGGCAGTGGGGCCGGAACCGGCGGCGTGTCGACTATCGGCCAGGAGTGTCTATCAGCTAGTATCAGCTGGTATCCGATATGGGCCGTGGCCCTGCGCCGCCTGCCAAAGGAGATAACCGTGCGTGCATGACGTGACTTCGCATGGCCAAAACTGCTGACCGCGGACGGACGCGGCATCGCTTTCGGTGACGACTATAGTCCCGACCAATGGCCGGAGGAAATCTGGGATGACGACATCCGCCTGATGGGCCAGGCCGGCGTCAACACCGTGGCCCTTGCCATCTTCAGCTGAGATCGCCTCCAGCCCATCGAAGACCATTGGGATTTCGACTGGCTCGATCGCGTCATCGACAAGCTCGGTGACGTGACCGTCGCCGGACCGCATGTGCAGGTGCTTGCCTCGTATGCCGGCGAAGAAGCGGATGAGTGGGAGCTTGACGGCATGGCCGCGATCACCCGCAACACGTACGGCGAAGGGGAGGCGTATTTCCTCGGCTGCGATCTGGGCGTGAGCGATCTGACGCGATTCGTGGGAGGCTGGCTTGCCGCGCAGCCGCAGGATGGCCGGCAGCCGGAAGCCAACCTGCGGTCGCCCGCCAGCGGCGTGACCTCTGACGTTCTGCACACCGTGCGTCAATCCGACGACGCCATATTCGACTTCTATCTGACACGTGGCAGATCGGATGTCGAACTGCGCGACATCGCAGGGGAGCCGATCGTCCTGTTCCGGGCGGAACGGGGCAGTGACGGCGGCGCGTATACGGTGCATCGCAATGGCGTTTTCGTGACGAAGCGCCCGAACCCGTCGGTGTAGTCAGTTGCGACGAAACAGGAGGCGGAGCCGCGGACGGTTTTGTGAGACGGTCCGCGGCCTCACCGTTGGAAGCCGCGGACTCGGATCATCAGCAACGGACGCGCCGTTGATTTCCACTTCCGGAGCAACGATGGTGAGCTTTGCCGCGACGAGATGCTGCAGGACGGTGCCGACGTACATGGTGCCCGGATTCTCCCTTCGCCGCTGCGCTGCCTGCCGCAGCAGATGTTCCACGGCCGCATCAACGGAAAGCGAGTTGTCGGACTCCAGCTTGAATGGTTTGCTGGTGAAGAACGCCTGAATTCGTTTGACCCAGTATTGCTCGATCTCGGTGAATTGCTCTGCTGTCGGACGTAATTCATTGATGAGCTCGGCATAGTCATGCATCAGCGCCATGGTACCGCGCTGGTTCGTCCCTTAAAGGTTGAACCGATAGAACCGTCATTCATTACTTTTTCAACGATACTGACACGCTCATTCGATTGTGTCCAATACTGCTTTCTTTCTGCATGAACAACGGTACTCGGCAAGGCGGTAACGATAGTCGCAAAGGCTAAGAAGCCCGTACATAATCGTTTTTTTGTAGTGTTTCAGATTTTCAGTAGAATGGCGACAGCCAAATCCCGCTGGCTTGCTAGTAAAGCGTTGTCCTCGGGGGGAGTTTTGTTTGTTGTTGAAAGATAACGCGGCATCGAATAGATAGGGGAGGCCCGGCATGGGACGTCATCAGCGTGCAGAAACCTCCGGACTCATCTCCTTCTTGATTTGCGCCGTCGTTGGCGCGGTATCGATGAACCTGTACATGGAATACGCGCCGGCCATCTGGCAGCTGACGCAACGCCGATTCATGGTATGTTCGGGCATCGTGGCGGCATGCGGCGTCATTTCCTTCATTATTGGCTATGCGCGCAAATCACGTTCATTGAACCTCAAACATGGTTGGTTTGCACCGATTCGTCGCATTTTCGAAATCGTCGCCCTTTCGGTGGTGTATGCCTCGACCATTTTCCTGTCGTCTTTTGCACTCATCGGTGCGGCCAACGACATGATGGGCAATGCCATCTTCTCCGGCTATATCTCCAGCGTCTGCGCCGCCTTCGCCGGCGTGGTGGGGTACATGACCTTTGTACAGGCGGAGATGATGAACGCCAAAACTATTGCCAGTCTGTTGCCGTTCTTCGTCATCTCCGGCGTGGTCACCGCCGGCATGACCACCGACGACCCATACTGGTATCACAACAACTTTTCGCAGCTCGGCGACAGAACCACGTTTGCGGCCCGTATGTTCAACTCCACGCTGATTCTTGCCGGCACATGCATCATCATCGTCAGCTACTTCGCCATCTCCGACTGGTGACCACCGAACGGCTACAGCGCCTCTGGCACGACCGCACCAACAGAGATCCGAATCGCGGCTACGAAATCCCACATTTCATGCTGCGCATCTCCATTCTGTCCTTCCTGCTGATGGTGGCCGGCCTGGCATTCATCGGCATCGGCGTGTTTCGGTACACGCCACACAATCTCTTGCACAATATATGCGCCAAAGGCCTGCCGTTCGTCATGCTGCTGCTGTTCGTGCTCCTGCCGTGGCTTGCGCCACGCCTGTCCAAAGCAGTGATGGTGGCCTCCGACCTGACCGCGCTCGTATGCGCTGCATTCTGGGTCAATATGATGATGGGTCACAACACCCTCACCAATGTGGAGGCGTTGGCTGGTCTGGCGTTCCTCGGCTGGTTCATCGTGTTCTCGCGCCAGATCGCCGCCATCGAGGCCGATCGCGCGGCCGCTCAGTTGTTGCACGCGCAGGCCATCGAAGGCGGTTTTGAGCAGCCGTCTTCCGCACCTGATCAGCAGATCGAATCCCGCATCGCTGCCGACCGGTGAATAATTTGTTTGATAGATTTGGCCTTATGACTGAACGACTCACGAATCTCTGGCCTGCCCCGCTCGCCGCACAGCCGTTGAACGCTACGGTAACGGTGCCGGGCAGCAAGTCCCTATCCAACCGCTACCTGATTCTCGCCGCCCTCGGCAGCAAGCCCGTTACTCTGATTGGCCTGCTGCGTTCGCGCGACACGGACCTTATGATGGGCGCACTCGAAGCCTCGGTGTCCGCTGCGACGTGGATTCCGCAACCGACACCACCGTAACGGTTACTCCTCCTGTATCCGGCCGATTCCATGGCAACGTCAATGTGTTCTGCGGACTGGCCGGCACGGTGATGCGTTTCGTGCCCGGCCTTGCCCTGTTTGCAGATGGCCCAGTGAATTTTGATGGCGACGAACAGGCTTATGCACGTCCGATGAAGCCGGTGCTTGACGGTTTGGAACAGCTGGGTGCAACGGTTGATTACCACGGCGAGGTTGGCCGTCTGCCGTTCACTATTACGCCGCCTGCAACCTTGCCGGCTGCCCAGGCGCAGGTCAGCATCGATTCGTCCGGTTCTTCCCAGTTCATCTCCGGCCTGTTGCTGATTAGTTCCAAACTGCCTGGCGGTCTGCACCTCGCGCACACGGGGGAGAAGACCCCGAGCCTGCCGCACATTCGCATGACCGTGGCCGATGTGACCGGTGCCGGCGGTGCGGTTGAGGCCGACGAATCCGCCCGCACATGGACGGTTGAACCGCGCGCAATGCAACTGCCGAGCAAGGTGACCGTTGAGCCCGACCTGTCGAACGCGGCGCCATTCCTCGGCGCGGCATTGATCGCCGGCGGCACGGTCCGGGTGCCTCATTGGCCTGAGACCACCACCCAGCCGGGTGGTTTGTTGCCGGGCTATCTGGAACAGATGGGTGCCAAAGTATCGTTCCCGACAATCGATGGCGTGCGCTATTGCGAGGTGACCGGTGACGGCACCGTGCATGGGCTGGGTACGTTCGATTTGACGGCGGCCGGGGAGATTGCGCCCTCGTTGGCGGCGATTCTGGTGTTTGCTGATAAGTCGACAGACATGGTTGGTATTGGTCACTTGCGCGGCCACGAAACGAATCGTCTGGAGGCATTGGTCAACGAGATTCGTCGTGTTGGGGGAGCGGCTGAGGAATTGCCTGATGGATTGCGTATCGAACCGGTGCCGGCGGAGACGTTGCACGGTGCCGTGATGGAAACCTATGCTGATCACCGTATGGCCACGTTCGCCGCGATGCTGGGGCTGCGTATTCCCGATATCGAGGTCATCAACGTGGCCACCACGCGCAAGACCTTGCCTGATTTCGTCGGTATGTGGAGCGGCATGCTGAGGCAGTAAGGGGTCCTGTGTTCTGGTGGGCCCCCCTCAGTCCGCCGGAGGCGACTGAGGGGGAGTATGACGCAGGGGTAGGGGTCTCATGACCATATACGAATGGGGGCTGATTCCAATCGGAATCAGCCCCCATAGTGTTGCAACTAGAGATTGGTGAGATGCCTAACGGCGGTTACTTACTTGGCGAAGGTGTTGCCGTAGGTGTCGGTGCCGGCTTCGGCGATTGCGGCGGACTTGCGGGCGATGGCCAGCTCTTCGTTCGTCGGAATCACGGCGATGATCACGGAGGAGTCCGGAGTGGAGATGATGCGCGGTTCCTTGGAGCGGGTGGCGTTCTTCTCCTCGTCCAGCTTGACGCCGAACGGAGCGAGCTTGTCGCACACCATCTTGCGGACCACGTCGTCGTTCTCGCCCACGCCAGCGGTGAAGGTGATCACGTCGCAGCCACCCATCTGGTAGGTGTAGTTGCCGATGTAGCTGACGATGCGGTGCACGTAGACATCCAGAGCCAGCTTGGCGTCCTCATTGCCCTCGGACACCAGACGGTGAACCTCACGCAAATCGCCATAGCCGGTCATGCCCATCATGCCGGAACGCTTGTTGAACAGGGCGTCAAGCTCGTCCACGTTCATGTGGGCGTTGCGAATCAGGTGGAAGACCACAGCCGGTCGATGTCACCGGTACGGCCACCCATCATCAGGCCCTCAAGCGGGGTCAGACCCATGGAGGTCTCAACCGGCTTGCCGGAGACCTCAGCGGAAGCGGAAGCGCCGTTGCCGATGTGCAAAACGATCTGCTTCAGGCCTTCAGCCGGCTTGCCGACGACGTCCGGCACCACGGAGGAGATGTACTCGTGGGAGGTGCCGTGGGCGCCGTAGCGGCGGATGTGGTACTGATCGGCGATTTCCTTGTTCAGCGCGTAGGTGCTGGCGGCCTTCGGCAGCTGGAAGAAGAAGGAGGAATCGAAGACGAAGATCTGCGGAACGTCCGGCAGCAGGGAGCGCATGACTTCGGCGCCCTTGGCCTCCGGGCCGTTGTGCAGCGGGGCGAGCACAGCCAGATCCTTGACCTGGTTGATGGTCTTGTTGGTCACGAGGGCCGGCTTCGGGAAGATGGAGCCACCCTGCACCACACGGTGGCCGACGGCGACAATGCCAGCCTCAGACAGGTTCGGGCCGTACTCCTCGAAGAAGCCGAGCACGCGCTTCAGACCCTGCTCGTGGTCGTGAATCGGCTCTTCAAGCTCGTGCTTTTCGCCGTTGTACTCGTGCTTGTAGTGGCCGTCGACCGGCTCACCGATCTTCTCGACGAGGCCGGAAGCGAGGCCTTCGCCGGATTCGAGATCAACCAGCTGGTACTTGATCGAGCTGGAGCCGGAATTGATGACAAGGACGGTTTTCGCCATTGTGGGCATCCTCCATTGTGATTGAATGTTCCCGTGAGACACGGGTTACCGTTGATTAGATTACTCGTTGCTTGCTACAAAATAAGCATTACGGTGGCTCCCGCTGGCGGGAGCACCGGGAGCTAAGCCGGGCTCACTGCGCTTCGATGGCGGTGAGGGCGATGGTGTTGATGATGTCCTGCACCAGAGCACCACGGGACAGGTCGTTTACCGGCTTGTTGAGACCCTGCAGCACCGGGCCGATGGCCAAGGCGCCGGAGGAGCGCTGCACGGCTTTGTAGCCGATGTTGCCGGCGCACAGGTCCGGGAAGACGAACACGTTGACGTGTCCGGCCACATCGTTGCCCTTGGCCTTGGTGGCGGCTACGGTGGGGGACCAGGCGGCGTCGAACTGGATGGAACCGACCACCGGCAGATCCGGAGCCTTCTCCTTGAGCAGCTTGGTGGCTTCCTCGACCATGTCCACGTCCGGTCCCTTGCCGGAGCGAGGGTGGAGTAGGAGAGCATACCGACCTTCGGGTCGATGCCGAAGCACGTGCGGTCTCGGCGGACTGCAACGCGATTTCGGAAAGCTGCTCGGCATCCGGGTTGAGGTTGATGGCGCAGTCGGAGAACACGGCCACATGGTCCTTGAAGCACATGAGAAATGCGCCGGAGACCAGCTTCTGGCCGGGCTTGGTCTTGATGACCTGCAGGGCCGGGCGCACGGTGTTGGCGGTGGAGTTCACGGAGCCGGAGACCAGGCCGTCGGCGTAGCCGAGCACCACGAGCATGGTGCCGAAGTAGCTGGCGTCGGCCAGCTGCTTGCGGGCCTGCTCCTCGGTCATGCCCTTCTTGGCACGCAACTCGCACAGCTTGGCGACCATGGGCTTCAACACGTTCTCGTCGTCCATAGCTGGAAGCGGGCGCGCTCCAAGTAGTTCAGGCCCAGTTCCTTGCCGCGAGCCAGAATGGCGTCCTTGTTGCCCACGATGATGAGGTTCACGATCTCGCGCTCAAGCAGGTAGTCGGCCGCCTTGATGATGCGGTCCTCCTCGCCTTCGGGCAGCACGATGGTCTTCTTGTTGCTCTTGGCCTTGCCGAGCAGGCCGAACTGGAAGGCGTACGGGGTGATGGGCGCGGTGACGTCCACATCGAGCGCGGCGAGCACTTCATCGGTGGGAGCGTTCTTACGGAAGGTCTCCAGCGCCAGATCCTTGGTGGATTCATCGGTGAACGGCACCTGCGGCAGAGTCCAGACCGGCAGGCCGTACTTGGCGAGGGTCTCCTTAACGGAGAAAGCGTGGCGCGGCTCGCATCCGGTCACGAAGATGCCGAGCACCTTGTTGCCAGCGGCCTCCATGCCCTCGATGGACAGCTTGACGGTCTCGTCGAGCTCGTGCGGCCAACGGTCGATGGTGCACACGGCTAGGAACACGCCGGCCTTCAGATCAGCGGCGACATTCGCGTCGAATTCATAGCTGGTCGGATCGTTGACGTGGGACTTGTCGGTGCCCACGATCAGGGCGGCGTCCGCGTGGGAAACGTCCATGGCATCGTTGAACGCGCCGACGATATCGCCACGGGCGGTGTCCTTATCCTCGCGCACCCTGTGCACATCGAGGCCGGTGGACAGGGCCACGCCGAGTCCGGCATTGGAGGCGGCGAGCAGGATCGGGGTGAATTCGTCATGGTTGGACACAGCAGGGCGGAACACCATGGTCTTGTACTTGGAAGTCAATGCGTTGAGCATGCCGTAAGCGACGACGTTGCGGCCATTGGCGCCTTCAGGCTGGCGATATATACACGGGTGACGGTCACGATGTTTTTGTCTCCTTTGATAATCAACACGATAGGGACCACACCTCATTGTAGTGGCGATTACTGTTATCGCTCACGCCGGTGTCGCGCCAATCGGAAGAGCGTCCCCTTGGCGACGCTTTCCGGGGAATGTTGCGCAAAAGTCGGCCGATAGGCCAGAAAACGAGAAAGGCCGGTGCATGAAGCACCGGCTTGATTGTGGAGCTAGGGGGATTCGAACCCCCGACCCTCTCCATGCCATGGAGATGCGCTACCAGCTGCGCTATAGCCCCGAGTGAAGCTATCCGATTCATGAGAGTCGCAAGACCCGCATGAACCAGCGGAGAAACCACCATATCGCCTGATTTGATGGCTTCGTCGTGGAGCTAGGGGGATTCGAACCCCGACCCTCTCCATGCCATGGAGATGCGCTACCAGCTGCGCTATAGCCCCGTTTTCAATTGTTGGCCCGTTGTTTGGACTCGTATACATTACGACGAGATGTCGATTCTGGCAAAAGCCGGCGTGTCGCCAAATGGCAAAAGTGGGATTTGGCGACACTTTTTGGCTTGTTTCCGCCATTATTCAGGCATTGGGTTATTCAATTACTGCTTGAACGGTTTTTCGAATACACTGAACCTGTTGGCTCAGCAGGGGAGCCGTGACACGATCAGCGTTCGCGTTCCCACTCGTCGGTGTCGGCGATGGCCGGACCGTGATTGTAGTCCAGCAGACGCCAGCGCACAGTGCCATCGGGATTGTCCATCGGCACCAAGCGCACCCAGTGCGCATTACGCAATGAAACCACCGTAGAAAAGGTCGGATCGATTGCAGAAATGCCCAACAGGGTCTGCAATGTCTGCGCAATCCATGCGCCGTGCGAGAACACGAACAGGTCCGTGTCGTCTCCGGCACGCGTGGACCAGTCCTCAAGAGCCTCTACGCCGCGCTTGCCCACAGCTTCCTTGGGCTCGGCACCATACTTCAGCTCGCCGCCCCGAGACTCCATCCAGGAACGGAAGTCCTCGGGGTAGCGTTCGGCCAGTTCGGCCACGGCATGGCCATCCCAATCACCGAAGCTGCGTTCACGGACGCGACGATCATCGACGGGCTCGATTCCACCCAATACGTCGGCGAAAGCTTGCGCGGTGGCGTGCGCACGCTTCAAATCGGAGCAGACAATGAACCGGTGGTTGATTTCCTGCCGACGATCGACGTACAGCCTTTTCAAGGCCGCGGCGGTCTGCTTGACCTGCCATTCACCCACGGCGTCCAGCGGAATGTCGACCTGGCCTTGGAGCTTGTGAGCGGCGTTGTAGGAGGTGCGTCCATGACGGATAAGGAAAACGGAACGAACATGATTGGTCATAGTGACGATCCTTTCGGTTCCAGTGAGGAAACAGGAAAAAGGGGAGGGCTGCCTGATGCCGTCAATGATGTTTGGCAACAGGCAGCCCGACACGCGAATATCAGCGAATATCAGCGTTATGTGATTCGCACGTTACGCGGTGGTGACGGCAGCATCTTCCGCATGCTCCGCCGTTTCCGGGTGTGCGAGTTCAAGATCGATGGCCGGGCAGTCGCGCCAGAGTCGTTCGAGCCCGTAGAATTCGCGCGATTCCTCGTGCATGACATGAATCACGAAATCACCGTAGTCAAGCAGCACCCACTGGCCCTCGGTCAGGCCCTCGCGAGAGCGCGGCTGACGGCCGGAGCACTTAAGGAACAGGTCCTTTTCGATTTCCTCGGCCACGGCCAGTACCTGACGCTCGTTGGAGGCGCCGGCGATCATCATGATGTCGGTGATGCCGAGCAGGTCGGCTACGTCGAAGGCCACGATGTCGGTGGCTTTGATACGGTCCGCGGCCTCGGCGGCCACGCGGACGGCGTTGATGGAATCCTGAAGTGCGGGCATGGTTCAGCGCTCCCAGGCGGGCTTCCAGCCCTCGACGTTGTGTTGCGTATTCTCGGAGTAGACCATCGTGTCGCTCGGCACGGCGTGGCGCACCACGGAACCGGCGCCGGTGGTCACGTTGTCGCCCACTTCAACCGGGGCCACGAACAGGTTGCCGGCACCCACGTGGCAGCCGGAGCCGATGGTGGTGCGGTTCTTGTGCACGCCGTCATAGTTGGCGGTAATGGTGCCGCCGCCGATGTTGGTGTGGTCGCCAAGCTGGGCGTCGCCCACGTAGCTCAGGTGCGGCACCTTGGTGCCGTTGCCGATGTGCGCCTTCTTCATTTCGACGAACGCGCCGGCTTGGCATCCTCGCCGAACTCGTTGCCCGGGCGCAGGTAGGTCCACGGGCCGATGTTCGTGCGTGCGCCGATGTGCGATTCCTGTACGCGGGAACGCTCGACCACGGCACCTTCGTCCACGGTTGCGTCGATCAGGGTGGTGTACGGGCCGACGATGGCGTCCTCGCCGACCACCGTGTGGCCTTGCAGGAAGGAGCCGGGCAGGATGGTGGCGTCGCGGCCGATTTGGACATCGTCCTCGATCCAGGTGGTTTCCGGGTCAAGAATGGTCACGCCGTCGCGCATCCAGCGCTCGCAGACGCGGCGGTTGTAGGTCTTGGACAGCGCGGCCAGCTGCACGCGGTCGTTCACGCCTTCGACGGTGAGCGGATCCGGAGCGGCGAACGCGCCGACCTTGCCAGCGGCCTTGGCGGTTTCCAGCGCGTCGGTCAGATAGAACTCACCCTGCGCGTTGTTCGACTTCAGTCCGGCGATTGCTCGGTAAGCACGGAAGCCTCGAACACGTAGACTGAGGTGTTCACTTCCTGCACGGCGAGTTCGCTGCGGTTGGCGTCTTTCTGTTCAACGATGCGCAGCACGTTGCCTTCGCGATCGCGGATGATGCGGCCGTAGCCGGTCGGGTCATCGAGGATGGTGGTGAGCACAGTGGCGCCGTTGCCGGAGGCGGTGTGGAATTCGACCAGACGGTGCAGCGTCTCGCTGTCGAGCAGCGGCATGTCGGAGGCGGCGATCAGCACCGGGCCATCGACTTGCCAGCCTCGGTGAGCTGCGCCATTGCGCACTGCACGGCGCGGCCGGTACCGGGAATGTCGTCCTGGTTCACAATGGTGACCTGCTCGTCATAGGAGCGGGCGGCTTCGGCGACGCGCTCGGCCTGGAAGTGCACGACCACGGCCAACGTGTCGGGATTCAGGGCGGCCACCGAATCCATGACCCTGTTCAGGAAGGTCTTGCCTGCAAAAGCATGCAGCACCTTCGGCTTGTTGGAACGCATGCGGGTACCCTCGCCGGCGGCGAGGACGATGGCTGCGGATAATGCCATAACTGACGTATTCCCTTCGATCGGAATGTCTATTGAGGGTGGAAACACCTCAAAACAATAGACGGCCGCCCGGATGTCGAGCGGCCGTCAGCCGTTCCCCCACCTGGACTCGAACCAAGACAAAGGGTTCCAAAGACCCGTGTGCTGCCATTACACCATGGGGGAGTCGTGGGCTTTCGGCCCACAAGTGTTCATTTATACCATACTGTCGGTATTTACCGAAAGCTACGCCATGTCGCGTCTCGCATCGTGTGCTTTCCACGAACAAACACGCACGTGATCAGGCGAACAGGAAGCCTTGACCGTGGTGCTCGGGGTAGGTGTCGAACAGTTCGGCGACCGAGCCGTCCTCGAATACGGCGCGGATGGCACTGGCCAGCAGCGGGGCGATCGACAGGACGGTCAAGCCATCCCAGCGCTTTTCCTCGGGAATCGGCACGGTGTCGGTCAGCACGACCTCGCGCGCACCGCAGTTCTTGAGTCGCTCGATGGCCGGGCCGGAGAGCACGCCATGCGTGGCGACCACGGTCACCGACTTGGCTCCCGCGTCCTGCAGCACGTGGCATGCGCCCGCGATGGTACCGGCGGTGTCGATCAGGTCATCGACAAGCACGCAGTCCTTGCCGGCGACGTCGCCGACCACACGGTTGGCGACGCCTGGTTCGGGCGGGTGATGTCGCGCGTCTTGTGCACGAAAGCGAGCGGACCGCCGCCGAGACGCTGCGCCCACTGCTCGGCCACGCGAATGCGGCCGGCGTCGGGGGAGACGACGGCGACGTTGTCGAGATGGCCCTGGAAACGATCACGGATGTAGTCGACCAGCACTGGCATGGCCACCAGATGATCGACCGGGCCGTCGAAGAAGCCTTGGGACTGCGCGGCATGCAGATCGACCGACATGATGCGGTCGGCACCGGCGGTCTTCAGCAGGTCGAACACCAGACGGCAGGAGATGGGCTCGCGGCCGCGGTGCTTCTTGTCCTGACGGGAGTAGCCGAGCAACGGGCAGACCGCAGTAATGGAACGGGCCGAGGCGCGCTTCAATGCGTCGATCATGATGAGCTGCTCCATGATCGCCTTGTTGATGGGCTTGTAGTGGCTTTGCAGCACGAACACATCGGCGCCACGCACCGATTCAGTGTAGCGCACGTACATCTCGCCGTTGGCGAAATCGTATGCGGTGGTTTCAAGGACGTCGATGCCGAGCTGCTCGGCGACATCCTCAGCCAACTTCGGATGAATCCTTCCCGTAACGAGAATAAGATTCTTATCGGGCTTCCCTTCAAGGATTGCGCTCACCATGTCTCCCAACGTGTGGTCTCGTTGATGCAGTCTTCAGCATAGCCGTTCTTCACGACTGGTTGGACAACTCAGCGTTGCCTGCCGTTCACCTGCCGCTTGCGATCCATTGTTCGATGGCCTGTTTGACCGCCTTTGCATAGATATCGCTATCCATGCTCGGGTGGATGCCGTCGGAGCCGAGCACCTGCGCGTTCGCGTTGGCTGTGGCATCCCAATCCACCAGCACCACATTGTCTGGATGTGCGGCCGCATAGTCGGCAAGCACCTGGTTGGTAGGTGGAATCCACGTACGGTCTCCGTGGGCATTGACCAGTACCAGCACGCGGTCGGGGCCGATCATATTACGAATCTGGTCCAACTGATCAGGGGTGATTGCCGAATTGGTGCCAAGCCGATCAACACCCACTGCCGCAGACTGCCGGCGGACAGAGCGTTGCCGATGAGTTCGGGAGCGACCATGATGGAGCGGGAAACGCTCGCGTCGGTCTGAATGCCGGGAAAGACTTCCGAAAGGCCCTGTGATGAGGCCAGCATCACCGAATCGCCTATGGCGGTAATCTGATCGCCGGTGGGCATCTCATGCTTGGGCTTGGGCGGTGCCGGCACGGCATGACGCAGCAGCACGTGTTCGGTTTTCTGCATACGTTCCAGTTGTGCGGCCTGTTGCTCCAGCTGGATCTGCATGGTGGTTTTCGCAGGTGCATGAGCAATGCCCTGCGCGCAGCCGACCAACGACAGCACCAGGATAACGTCAACGGCAATAACCCGGGCCGCATGATTCTTCTTGTTCGTGCGAAGGGGCACCACGACGGATATCACCGAGTGCGTTGCCGCCGGTTTCTCCACCATCAGCCAGGAAATCATCACCGCAATGGCGGTGAGCAACGCGGTCATGATGAGAGGCCAAGGCCCCACTGCCTTGAAGATCTTCGGGCAAGGGCGCTGGAAAGAATCCACAACGGCCAGTGCCACAGGTAGATGCCGTACGAATACTTGCCGAGGGAGGCCAATGGCTTGAACACCATGAGGCTTTGCATCCAGGAATCGTCGGAGATGGTACCGGCAATCAGCAGCACGGACAACAAGCTGGACAATATGATGCCACCGCGGAAGGCGAATGCATCCTGTTTGCCGATAACCGCCATGGTGACCAAGGCAATCAGGCTGAGGAACGCCAATACCGGTGCCGCCGCATTCCAGATGCGATGCTCCACGGGAATCCGAGGTAACGGAGCCCGATGTGCGGCGGCCGAAGCGCTCGAGCTAATGGTGCGGGGCATCGGCACAGCCCTCTGACGAGCGTGGCCCAACTGAGGAGCGGTGACCCACCAGGCGAGAGCCACACCCAGCATCAGGCCCATGCTGTGGGTATCGGTGCCGAAGTAGACGCGGGTGGGGTCGCCCTTGGGCACATACATCACCCACATGGCGATACTGCTGAACGCCGCGAGTCCCAGTGGGATGAGTGAGGGCAGTTTCGTCTGGCGGAGCTTCCACATCAGCCAGACGATGAACGGCACGATGACGTAGAACTGCATGAGCACGCCAATGAACCACAGATGGCGAAACACCTGCGGGTTCATTTGGTCGAAATAGCTTTGGCCTCCGGCAATGGCGTACCAGTGTAGCAGCCCAGCAGCACGGTGATGACCTGGTCGCGGATGGAAACCAGAATGTCGTGATCGAACAGCCAGCCGACGGAGACGATGACCGGAATCAGCAGAAACAGCGCCGGATAGAGACGTACTGCACGCTTGGAATATATCGCACGAGATTCAGCGATCCGGTTTCCGCCAGAGAACGAATCAAACTGACGGCAATCAGGAATCCAGAGACGGTGAAGAACACGTCGACTCCGTAGAATCCGCCTGGCAGCCGTTGCTGCATGCAGTGGTACAGCACAATGGCTATCAGCGCCAGTCCTTTAATACCGTCTAAACCCACGAACCGCTTCACGGATAATCCTTCTCTCTCCGTAGTGCCGATGGCATTCCCCGTTCTCTCCAACAAACGGAAAACAAGCCCAGCATGCCGAGGGAGAGACAATGCGACAGCAGCGAATCGTCAGGCCGCATGCTGCATGATTACCGGCTTGACGATTCGCGGCATACCGCGCTTATCGGTGGCGCTTACCGGTGATACAGACTCACCCGTTCGTACTTCGGTTCGCAGCACACGTTGATGCCGAGTTTGCGATACAGCGCCTCGTCCGTGGATGAGATGATAACGGAGAAGAAGGCGTCGCAGCCCTGCAACTGTTTGAGCCCGTCGATGACGCGAGCGGCCACAGGACTGGTGGCGCTGGTGATTGACAATGCAATCAGCGTCTCATCCGAGTGCAAGCGTCGGTTCACGCTGTTGAGATGTTCGGTTTTCAGCCGACAGATGGGTTCGATGGCGGCATCGTCGATTACCGGAATGGTTTCGTCAACACCGGTGACGGCCTTGAGCGCGTGCATCAGCAGCGCGCTGGCCGCGCCCAACAGGTCGCCGGTTTTGCCGGTGACCACATGGCCATCGGGCAGCACCATGGCGCCAGCCGGGGCACCGGTGGCGGCCTCCTTCTCAAGAGCCACGGCGCGGGCGGGAGAAAGATCGGGGGTCACGCCGGCCCGGTTCATGATGGAGCGCAGCCGCTCCACCTGTTCCTCGCCAGTGCCGGTGCGCTTCAAGTGCACGGCGGCGGCGAAGTAGCGGCGCACGATTTCCAGACGCGCGGCATCGCGGCAGGCATCGTCGTCCACAATGGCGTATCCGGCCATGTTGACGCCCATATCGGTGGGGCTCTGATAGGGGCTTTCGCCCATGATGCGCTCCATCATGGCCTTGAGCACGGGGAATGCTTCGACGTCGCGGTTGTAGTTGACGGTGGTCTCGCCGTACGCCTCCAGATGGAAGGGGTCGATGATATTGGCATCGTCGAGGTCGACGGTGGCAGCCTCGTACGCGATGTTGACCGGATGGTTGAGCGGAAGATTCCAGATGGGGAACGTCTCGTATTTGGCATAGCCGGCGTCGATGCCGCGCTGGTGCTCGTGGTACAGCTGAGACAGGCACGTGGCGAGTTTGCCGGAGCCCGGGCCGGGCGCGGTGACCACGACGAGCGGTCGGCTGGTCTCGATGTACTCGTTCCTGCCGTAGCCGTCATCGGACACGATGCGTTCGATGTCGTGCGGGTATCCGGCGATCGGGTAGTGCAGGCGGCAGGTGACGCCGAGTTGCTCGAGGCGGTGGCGGTAGGCGTCGGCGGCGGGCTGATTGGCGTATTGGGTGAGCACTACGGAGCCGACGAGGAAGCCGCGGGAACGGAACACGTCGATGAGTCGCAGTACGTCTTCGTCATACGGGATGCCGAGATCGCCGCGGGTCTTGCCTTTTTCGATATGGTTGGCGTTGATGGCGATGACGATTTCCACATCGTCCACCAGACTTTCCAACATGCGGAACTTGGTGTCCGGCTCAAAGCCGGGCAGCACGCGCGAGGCGTGGTAGTCGTCGAAGAGCTTGCCTCCGAATTCCAGATAGAGTTTGCCGCCGAATTGCGCGATGCGCTTTCTGATGTTGGCGGCTTGCAGCTCGATGTATTTTTCGTTGTCGAATCCCTGGCGCATAGAGGTCGGCATCCCTTTCCGAACGACGTCGTAAACGGAAAATTATACCGGACGTCGTCGGCAACAAAAAATGGGATTCCCCGATGGGGAATCCCATTCGTCATAGAGAGCAATTACTCCCGAGGAATGTTGAACAGGGGTTTGCATGGCTCCCAAAAACGCGCTGGTCGAAACGTTGCCGACGACGCGTGCGCTCGAAGAGTATGCACGGGTGGCTTTGCGGTGATTTCCCAGACCGTTCGTTGCTAGGCGAGATATTTCTTTTTCCAGGCCTTCTTTCGGGCGTAAGCGTTTTCTGTCATGTCGGAGTAGTCGTAATCAACTTTGAACTTGCCGTTGGAATGGAGAATAAGCGTCATCGATCCCCATCTCTTTTCGGGCTTAAGCGCGGCCCTTTCAGGTTCAATGAACTTGTTGATAGCCATAAAGTTTTTCATCAAGGATGCCCTCGAAACGCCTTTTTGGTCAAAGCATTTAACGAAGTCGTCTTTTCCGCTGCCAGCAACGTAATACTCAATAGAGAACGCACCCTCGGCGTACTCGGCGTAAAACACGACCTTGCTCCAGTCTTCGGGGAGGGTTTCCTCAAGAATTGAAGCTATCCCTTGTAGCATCTTCTTTTCACTCATTACATTTCCTTTGCAGTGTTAAGAAGAAACGTAACCGTCTCTTCGCCGTCAATAATGTCCGTGATAGCAAACGAGCTAGGCCTGAATGACCCGCCCTCATAAAGTGGCTCAACCTTGAAAAACGCTTCAGCGCCATCAGCCAAAGCATCGGCGCATTTTTGCTCGATTGCTGCATAGGCTTTTGGTTAACCTCGCCGCCCATGGCGACAATATTCTCAAGGCCATTTGATCCATTGAATCGGTCGGCAATCAGATGGCCTCTTTGATCAAAAAGCTCTTCAAACCCTTTTCCGATTGACTGGATAGTGTCCTTGATGGTCAAACGACCTTCGTGGGTCTTTAGTTGTAAGAAGCCTTCGGCCGATTCGACCCTACCCATTGCATCGGTAACGTATTTATACCCATTGATCTCATAGCTCATGTTCGGAACGAGGTCGTCGCCAACGCGGTAAAGCTGCCCGAGATCGTCGGTTGCACACTTCACGCCGTCGATCGCAAACTCGTTATTGGGAAGCAGTCGGTCGCCTTCGTAAATTGCCTTTCCGGCATCATCCAGAATTCGTGAGCTTGCGCCCGATTCTGCTGCCTTTGAGGCAAGAAAGTTATTTAGACCTCGTCCGGCAAGAAGCGTTGCTGCCGTAACAGTTCCCGCAACGACTTCTCCGACGATATCCTCCTGAGATATCTCACCGTCTTCAGCGCCGGCTTCCAAGCTCTTTCCCATTTCGTCAAGAACGAGTACAGCCCCAGCAGCGAGTGCTGCAGGGGCAGAAGCGGTGACGGCTACGGCACCAAGCGCAACTTCAGTGGCGATTTCGCTCCAGTTTCGACATAGTCTCCGATTTCCCGTATCTGCTCATCGGCTTCCATGAAGTCGCCCCAGGCGTTGGCTGCATCGTCAACAGCGTGTGTTTGCGCGGTTTTCACCGCTGCTTCTTCGTCTTCGGCCAGTAGTTCAATATTCGATTGAACACCGACATATGCGTTTTCTCCAACGTCGGCAACTCCAAGTACGAACCTGCCGCCAAGATAAGCTCCGTTCCTTGCGCCATCGCGGACAGTTTCGCCTGCAGCGTTGAGTGTTGGCTCGCATGCTTTCTAGCGTCATCTGCGGCTTCTTGAACTGTTGAAATGCTCGCGGTTAGGACATCGCCGGAAGAAATATCCCGCCATGCGGCATCTGCACAATCAGCAACGGTGCGTTGCGCCTCCTCGAAGGCCAATCTCGTTTCGGTCGTATCCGGCATTAATTGCTCTATATTTTCAAACGCCATTTAGATCACCGGCCTTGTTTGAGATAAGACCGCTGATACTTCGGCGAGTGCTGAGGCCTTTTCCGTTGTCTCGATGCCGGTACCCCTCTTTCTCAGCTCGTTGAGATGAGCGTTAAACATCGACTGAATGAACAGGTATTGGATTGGTCCCCAGCTTTCGGGTGAGGAGTCATCTTCGAATTTCCAGCTTGAAAGCAGATGGGAGCAAAGCCTCTCTTTGAGGCTGTCGGCAGATAAATCCCTGGCGTCGTCGAGGATGCGTCCAATATTGAAATACCTATAAGCACACCATTCAAACAGTGGCTTCCTCGAGAACAGAGGAGTCCCTGCCATCTCAATCAAGCGTGCCTTCATGGAGTCAGGTATGTCCATCTTGTGCACACAGTCGCAGAAGTTGTATTCCCTTGGCTCATCGAGCTTGAACGGATTAAGCACACAAGAGTTGAGATAGCGAAGCTCTTCAGAAGAAACCTTGTCCTTCGCGCTGTGCTTGCTCTGTGTTGGCGAGTACTCTAGGCCGCGTTCATGCGGTTCGATGTGACAGAGGACAGGTTCGGTCCATTCGTTCTGATATATTGCTGCAACGCCTCGCTGAAGATTTGCAAGCTCTTGGATTTGGCTCTCGTTAAGATTTGCCGCCTTGCTGACAAGCATCCTGTCGCCTTCGTCAGGCAGTTTCCAGGATAAGTCGATGCGATGATTCTGCCTCAAGCCCAGCGGGTTGTTAAGACGCGGTCATTTTGGCGCTTACATCTCACTTTTTGCAGACGTAGAATACGGGTATTGGAATCATAGGAGGGTTCTCATGCCAAATATCGGTAAGGACGACCATCCGAAGCTGTGGTCGCTTATTTTCGTGCTTATCATCGCGCTGACCTTCTGTTGCTTCGTCATGGGCCAAGGACTCAACAGTGGAACCAGCGTCTTCCTGGCAGGCCAAGGTTACGGTGCGAGCCTTGCCGGCGTACTTGCACTCGTCTTCTCCATTGCCGCCGCGTTAGCACGACTGTTCGTCGGCCCTGTTATCGACAACGGCAAGTGCTCACTCGTTATCATCGCCGGCATCGCTATCCTCATAGCAGGAACAGCACTGTCCGCTGTCGTTCAGGGCATCCCCTCTTCACAATCAGCCGTTTGCTGCAAGGCGTGGGCTTTGGCGCAGCAACAACAGCAGCCTCGACCGCCGCAGCAAGCGTCTTACCGCAAGAACGGCTCGGCGAAGGCATTGGATACCACGGCCTCGGACAGCTATCGCCATGAGCATCGGCCAGCCTTCGCACTTTACCTAGTAGGAACCGATCCCTCAACGAACCTCTATGTCGCCTTGCCCTGGTTGGGTTTGCGGGCTTGTAATCGCCCTCAACGCACGCTATGAAAGTAAATGGCAAACTCTGCCAAGCTCCAGCGCATACCGAATCAAAATGGAAACCCGGCTCGAACTCGACTCAAAAGACGGGCAGGCACCCAGCTCCACCACAGTAACTACATCCGAAACAATTAACAGTGAAAAGTATCCTGAAGGCGACCAGGTGTCCAAGAGAACCCTGCGTGACTCATTCAACATCTTCGAGCCGCGCGCATTGCCTGGCGCCATCCCACAGATGATCATGTGCCCACTTTTGGCTTTGGCGTCTTCTTTGCTGGTCTGTACGGTACTACTCTCGGCTATACCCACGCCGGTCTCTTCTACACCATCAGCGCGGTAAGCATGATTATCATTCGCATGATTTCAAAGCATTTCATGGACACCGTACCTGCAATCAAAACAATGACCGGAGCCGTCGCGTGCGGCATCCTCTGCTGCCTTATGCTACTTGCCGCACCGTACGGGGAACCTGTCTTCCTGGCGTCCGGAATCTTCTATGGTCTCGCCACTGGCATAAGCCTGCCACTTAATCAAAGCGTAGCGGTAAAGAACACCCCGCCAGAGCGCTGGGGCGCCGCAAACGCCCTGTTCCTGCTCGCCAATGACATCGGCATTGGCTTCGCAAGCGTAATCTGGGGCGTTATCAATGACTCATTCGGGTTCCAGACAAGCATCGTCTGCGTCATTGTCTGCCTTATCGCAAGCTACGCATCCGCCTGGATCGTCTACCCCGCCCGCGACAAGCGTGGAGGCATTAGAGCGTAAGCGTCAAAATGACCGCGTAGCAGGAAACGTCCAGGACCATTCCGTCATACGGATGGAAAAGTCCTGGACGTTTCCATCTTTGCGTTGCGGTATGCCTTAGGCCGCTATGTCGCTACAGGCCCTCCTCGGCGTTGTTCGCCATCTCGTCGTCGAACGCATCGGGGTCGATGTTAATTATGAAGTCGTCAGGCATCTCTTTGGCCTTCTCGGCAGCGGCTGGGTCGAGCTTGCAGGACTCAGGCACCCTATCCGACCACGGCAGGAACGAGTCCACAACCTCATCGGTGAGCTCGCCGGCGTTGGGCATCTCGGTCAGCAGCCACTCGACGTAAAGCTGGGATTGAGCCCGTTGGCCTTGGCCGTGGTGGTGACGCTGTATATCGCCGCAGACGCCCGCGCGCCGCGCGGCGCATCGCTGAAGAGCCAGTTCTTGCGCCCTACGACGAAGATTCGCTGGGCCTGCTCGGCGACGTTGTTCGAGAGCTCCAGGTGCCCCGTCTTCGAGCACGTTCATGACGTAGGGCCAGAACTCCACAGCGTACTGCAGCGCACGGTGCGGCGCCAGCTTCGGCGAGGCTAGGGGAAGCTGGGCCCGCGCCCATCCCCCGAAGTCCTCCATGAGCGGGCGGAGCTCCGCGTCGCGGGCGGCCTTCCTGCCGCCCGGCTCCATGTCGTCGAACTTGGAGTCGACCTTGAACATGGCGTCGATCCTGCGCCTTGCCTCGAGCGCAACGCTGGCCGCAGACGCCGCCTTGGCGTCGCCGCCGGCGATCTTCACGATTTGGGCGAATTAGCGGCGCACGTGGACGAGGCACGCCGTGTTGGCGATGTTGGGGTTGCCGAGATTGAAGTAGGGTTTGTAGCCGTTGGCGGTAAGCGTGCCGGACCAGCCCGCAAGAAACTCCTGGGCAACGCCCTTCCTGCGGGTCTCGTGGTATTCGAATACATACACGGGCACGTTGCAGCGCGCCGAGCAGAACAGCCACATCCTCGATTTCTTCTTCGCCTCGCGGTTCGGCTCTTTCAGGACCTGAACCGTGGTCTCATCGGCATGAATCCTGACATGCGACAGCAGCTCGACCTTCATTCTCTCATGGACCTTCGCCAGCCAGCGCGCGTGCACGTTCATCATCCAGTTCGCCATGTCCTGGCGCGATATCGTCGCGCCGCACGCCTTGAGGTCTGTCTCTATGCGGTAGAGCGGCAGCGACATGACGTACTTGCCGTTGACGATCCAGGCAAGCAGCGACGGCGTCGCAAACGAGCCTGGTATCGGCGGCTCAGGCTGCGGTGCTCGCACGATGACGCCCTTGCGTTCCTATTGAGTTTCACTTGAGTTTCAGGGGCGTTTTTGGGGTGGTGGGACAAACTACTGGGACAGTTCACTCTCCGAAAAATCCTTTACTCTTCGTCCGCTGCGTGTCGCCATGTCCGTGGTGTACGCGCTTTTAGAGTAAAAATGACTGAAACTGCAGGTCAAAAGGCATAAAGAGACCCCCTGAAAACGTTGTTTCCAGAGGGTCTCAATAGATTTTACTCACCCAAAATCACAGGTGGCTTTACGCTTTTTCGTACGTGGCGGCACACTGCGACACTCTACGGACGGAATTTCGATTGCGCAAAATCCGCTCCAGTTTACTCCCACTCGCCAAAGTAAAACTGGTTCTAAACAATACTGTTTAGGGGATTTGACTCTTAGTTGCTCAATTTGATACCAATTATCCAACTTATACGGCGTTGTCGGACTCCTGTTATCAAAAGATTATCAAGCCCAATGTTATCAGCAGAAAAGCAATGGTTTGAATCATCTATATTATACCACAAGCAGAGTGCTATTTCAATCAAACGACGTGCCTCACGTTTTTTGAGCGCGAAATGGGTAGTGGTGCCTCACCTGGAGTGAGCGCGAAACCGGGTTGGTCTGTTTGGCTTGTCGTATGGAAGACAGGATCAGCATGGCGACGAAGCGGCAGGTCACCCTCAGGTTCAGGGACGAGTACGTGAGGGCGTCGAAGAAGCAGAAGGGCGTCATCCTGGACAGGATGTGCGAGACACTGGGGATAGGCAGGAGCACGGCCAGGCGCCTGCTCGCCCAGGCCGGGCAGCATGGGAACGGCGCGGTGCCGGCGGCGCGGGAGCGGCCGTGCCGGTATTCGGACCAGTCGCGACAGCTGCTGGTACGGGTGTGGGTGTTGATGGATATGCCGTGTGGCAAGTATTTGAAGGCGATGCTGCCGCAGTGGCTGCCCGTGTTGCGCGATTGCGGGGAGCTGGACGCCTATGACGGGTTCACGTTCAGCGAGCTCATGGCGATGAGCGCTTCCACAATTGACCGGTACCTCAAGCCCCTGCGTGACGCCGCCCGCCCCAAGGGTTTGGCGGCTACGCGTCCGGCCGGCGAGCTGTTGCGCAACTCGATCACGATCAGGAAAGCCAGCGACGAGCTGGACGGCCTGCCCGGCAACGTGGAGGCCGACACCGTCGCCCACTGCGGCCCCAGCCTCAAGGGCGAGTTCTGCCGCACCTTGACCGTGGTCGACTTCGCCACCGGATGGACCGAGAACGCGTCCGCCCGCAACAACGCGTACCGCAACCTCTCCCAGGCCGAGGCCATGATCGAGCAGCGGCTCCCGTTCACGATCCGCTCCTACGACAACGACAACGGCAGCGAGTTCATCAACACGGACTTCATCACCCACCTCCAACAGCTCGACATCCAGCAGACCAGAAGCCGCCCCTACAGGAAGAACGACCAGGCCACCGTCGAATCCCGCAACAACCACGTCGTACGCAAACACGCGTTCTACTACCGGTACGAACTCGCCGAACTCGACCTGTTGAACGAGCTGTGGCAGCTCGTGAGCGTCAAGGTCAACCTGTTCACCCCGTCCAAGAAACCCGTGGGACGCTCCAGCACCCGCGACGGACGACCCCGGCGCGTCTACGACCAGCCCACGACCCCATGGGAGAGACTCAAACGATTCGACGAGCAGGACCGGGCCGACGGCGGCACCGGGTTCATCCTGCCCGAGCGACGCGACCAGATCGAACGTCTGATCGCCGAGACAAACCCGGCCGAGCTCGTCCGCCGCATCCACGCCATCCAGGACCAGCTCGAGGACATGGCCGCTCCACGAACCCGACGCCTCGAGAAACGCGTCGGCCCCGACATGGCATACTTGGACAGGACACTCGCCAAGATCGCGGGCGTCCGACCGGAAGACCACAACGAAACACCAGCCGACACCGACTAGGATTTCGCGCTCACTTCCAGTGAGGCACCAGGGGCTGCGGATGTTTTTTTGGACGGTCAGGCGGCCAGTCCAAGACTTCTGCGGTATTGCACGGGGCTCATCCAGTCCAGTGACTTCTTGATCCTGGTTTCATTGTAGTGGGTCAGGTAGGCGGCCA